>Ga0310694_10000632_pt1 | contig 44727 bp, 36 predicted proteins | sample 174DNAGHGhighgp2_FD_203884 | JGI IMG/M metagenome (GOLD analysis project Ga0310694, IMG submission 203884) | Sheep rumen microbial communities from Palmerston North, Manawatu-Wanganui, New Zealand - 1742 DNA GHGhigh gp2 (v2) (version 2) | ecosystem: Host-associated > Mammals > Digestive system... | reverse complement strand
AACATTAGCCAAATGCATATAATTTGTGCCACTGCCAGCAAGCGGTTTAAGAGTACCGGTAAAGCAATCAGTAAGCCTCGTTTCCACATCCTTAACGTCAACCAAGTACGCAAGCTCTTGGCTCAAATAACCAATCGTTTGGTAAGGCTTCTTGTGGATATCATCAGGGAAGTTAACATTCTGAACTTGAAGCTTCGGGTGAGGCAAGTCGTGGTTATTGTGTTCTTGGAGACCACACGACACGTTACCCGGCAAGATAAGCTGAGCCGTAGACCAGATGTTACCATCCTTAGCGTCATTCGTCTGGATGTAATGCGTGTTCGAAATTACGTGGTATGCGCCGATATAGTTCGAATACGATTCTTCTGACTGATGCGAGTTGATCGCGTGGTTCTTCCACATAAAGTAGTGACCCGGATATTTAATGTAAGCGGTCACTTGCTTATTGTCGGCATGTCCCATATAGAAGTCCATCAAGCCGCGACTGTCAGAGGTGTCGGCGGTCAATGCGCCCATAGAGATGCCGTGAAGAGTCAAGGCACCATATTCGCCGTGGATGTACTTAGTCGTATGCAGCCTAATACCGCCAGAACCGTGAATACCGATATTATCCAATGCCCACATAGTAATGGACATATCTTTGCCACCGCTACTAACCTGATGGTTGTAGAATTCGAGCCAGTTATTTTCATCGGTGGCATCTTCTTCAGACGGATCGTACTGCCAAGAACCGGCGTGAATACCGATAGCACCTTCGTGGCATTCGGCCTCAAGGAGAACCTTGTTAGTGTTAGGATTCTTTTCAGTCGACATCGGATGCGCGATAATGCTGCTTCGACCGATACCAAGCGCGGTATGCTCGTGAGACACACGGAGGACTGCACGAGTTTCATCAAGCTGTTCATCATCAAGGTCATACGCATAAACACCGGCATACTTTTCGATACCGTAGTTCACGTAGTCTTCGTCATACTTACGGTTTTCCTTATATGACGAATCGCCGTGAACGTACTGGGTCGCCGTCGAATAGTCGGAAATACCAAAGTTGATGTACTGAGCAGACGTTCGCATATAAGCGTAATTCTTCGCCACCACAAACGCGTTATGACGATAAGTATTACCGTCAATATAGCTGCTACCATTACCGATAATGAACAGCGGACGCATCAATTCAGAGTTGGACTGGCCAGCGACAAACTGGTGCCTTCCACCAGCAACCGTATTGAAACCAAACGCTGCAGACGAATACGGGCCTTCATTTTCCAAACGGATGAACTTGTTGAAATCGTTACATACAGGCAACTGGTAAGTATGACGACGAGCTACATAGCCGTCAGTCACTTCTCCGTTGACACCGGGGAAACGGTTCACTGCGTTGTCAAACGTAACCACAAGACCGTAAGAACGCATTTCCAATGCAGTCACGGTACGGTCAAGGTAGTTGCCCATATTCGGGATGCCTTTATCGTTATATACACGCGGACGAGACAGACGGACAAAGTCGCCTACCTTAATATCGCCATAACCATAAGGTGCCGTATCATAGCCAGAGGAAATCCTATTCTGTCCAGAATGGAAACCAGACTGAGCCAACGTATTAGTCGTAATGAGAATCTGGTTCGGGCCGATAGTTCCATTTGCGTCCGCACCGTTTCCAGCTGCACCAGTCAGCTGAAGATTGTATACACAACCATCCTCGGTCGTAAACGTATCTACGCAGTCAGTAACCGTATTGGAATTAGCCGCCTTCACATAACGCTGGAACGAGAACGCATAGCCACCGACATAGTTATTTTCGTTAGCGGCAAAGCCATACTGGCCAGTAACAAAGTTACCAAGGCCACCGGCTATTGCGCCATAGGGACTCTGCACGGTTCCCCAGTGGCCACCAAGGATTCCGCTTTCGTCGCTATACACAAAATTATAAGCACCGCCAACTGCGGCACTATGCTTACCGTAAACTTGGTTATACAAGCCGTAGCTAAACGTATTCGGACCGAAGGCATACGAATCAGTACCGCCAGCGAGGGAATTAAGGGTTCCAAGCGTCTGGTAGTTGGTGTCACGGACTTTCGCGACATCCGGGTTCTGAACGCCGATAATCGTACGGTCTGCACCGATCGTCATCTTGTCGTCAATGTCGAAGAACCATTCCCGGCCTCCACCGACGTGCGACGCATTATCACCGCTGAAACCCAGTGTATCGAGCGTATAATAGGCACGAGGGAACAGATAGGTTTCGAACTGGTCGAAATGCTTCGTCGACAAGTTCTCGTCGTAAATCGGCGTACGAAGGTTAATGGGAATCGGAGCACTGTTCGTGAACATCTTGGGGTTCACTTGGTTCTTGACCTTGTCCAGCCAGTACGAATCGTCGGCGACACCGACATCGGTCGTCGTCATCGTCATAATCTTCGAGTGCTGCACGATAGCGTAGGTTACCGGGGTATCGCTAACCATTCCTTGGCCGTCGGCGTACTGCGCGTCCAGCTTTTCGCGGATAGTATCAAACTGATCCTTGTCGAAACGAGTGTACTCCCACTCGGTATAGAAGGAACTCAAAAGGAAGATATCAGTCCTCGTCATCGTTACTTCCACACCAGCACGTTCCACCGTCCAGCCAGTGCTGGACCCGGCTGCCATTACAGAACGGATAAGTGCGTTGAGGACACTTCGAGAGTTATAGGTCAGCGCATCCAGCTGCTTAGTAAGCTCGTGTAGATTCGTAGACATATTCGTTGTTCCAATACATTTGCTCGTAGTTTATATGTTTCTAGGTGCTAGAAAAGCCAGTCTTTCGGACTGGCTGGGTATTTAGTTGGAAAATTCGTACATTGGTGTGCCAAAACCGCCCATCATCTGCGACCCTATACCAGCCGCCGAGTAATCTCGGCCTCTCTGGTACATCTCGACCCTTTCCGGCATCATCGGCTGCATATTCGAGAACTCGGCCTTTTTCATAGCGTCGTTGTACATCTCAATATGGCGGTGACGGTCATATATTTCCGGGTTAATCCACATATGGGACGGTCTGATGACCTTGTTGATTTTGAGCAGCTGGTCTAGGCACTTCGCGGCCATCTTGTAGTTCCCGACGGCATACTGGTACTTAGCACGGTAGTAGAACCCCTCCGGACGCGTAGGAAGCTCCTCTATCATCTGCATAGAGCGGTTCCCCATCGTAATCAGGTCATTCTGCCTCAGAGCGATGTCGCACAATGCTTCCATCGACTTGGCGCGTTCCTCGTTAAGCATAGACGGAAACTCGTCTACGGTTACCTCGTACCAAGCCTTGGCCGTCTCGAAATCGTTGATATCCCGTGCCGAATTGCCCAGATAGAAGGCAGACCGCTGGGTGTGCTGCAACTTCCAGTCCTTGAGCAAGGTCTTCACGTTTCTGGACACGTCTCGATACTTCTTGAAGTTGTCGAACATAAAGCGAGTGGTCACCACTTGCCCGTCCTTGGAGGTATTGACCATATACTCGTGGATTCTGCCCTCAAAATGGGCATATTCCTTCGGAGCTATACGAACCCTTGGGAAAGCAAAAGACGGGTCCACACGGGTCAACAGGGTTATACTGGCGTGCGGTATCTTGTTGACTATCTTGTCAAACGCGTCCCTAACCTTGGGCGCGTTGACCAGTATGTCATTCACGTCCACCCACAGCACATATGGACAAGAGGCAATCTTGATTGCGTAGTTCTTGGCTCCGCCGAAGTCAAAAATGCCGTCCTCGTCGTGGAATAGGCGGCCAACTTGTTCAAGCACGACACGAGAACCCGGATGGCGAGCCTTCCAGTCGTTAACCAGCTCGACCGTACCGTCAGTGGAGCCGGTGTCCACGATAACGTACTCGTTCACAAGCGGAAGAAGAGCGTCGAGACAGCGCACGACGCTCGCCTTACCGTTGCGGACTACTAGGCATCCGCTCAATCCAGCCATAACTATTCCTTGTTGGAATCCTCGGCGAAGTCGATCATCGGTGCAAGAGCATCGAAGACTTCCCAAGTGTTGATGTGCTCGCCGTCAGCGAATTCCGGAATGTCGTCCATAGTGACCAACTGGAGGTCAATAGTGACATTTTCCTTGAAATAAGCCTGACGCTCGGTACCCATCTTCTTTTCGGCCTCGATAGCGTCCTTGTACTCTTCGATGAGCTTGCGCTGGCGTTCCTGAATGGCGTTGAACTTTTCCGGGTCATTGGCAGCCAATGCGCGGAGCTGGTCGTCGGTCACGATACCTTCCTCGCCAAAGATAGCCAGACGATTCTGGTCGTATTCGATGAACTTCGGGTCGACCGGGTAGGCTTCGTAGCAAAGCTTACGCTCTTCTTCAGCCTTTTCACGGTTATGCTTGACCGCAGCATAGAACTTGCTGGACACGTTGTTTCCGAAAATCATCTCAGCCTGATACAAAACACCGTTCATCTTGAGAATCTTTTCGCGTTCGACCGTCTTGGTAGTCACATTAGAAGGGTATGACACCATAGGTTCAAGCGCATTAAACACGTCCCAAGCCTTAAAACCAGATTTCGGGTCGATTTCCGGCAATTCGGAGCTGGAAATCTGGCGAATTTCGATTTCGAGGTCTTCCTTGAAGAACTCATTTCGAGCTTCCGCCATCTTGTTTTCAGCTTCGATGGCATCCTTGTACTCATCAGCGAGCTTACGCTGGCGTTCCTGAATAGCGTTGAACTTTTCCGGTTCCTTTACGGACATTTCACGAAGCTGCATATCGGTATGAATGCCTTCTTCGGAAAAGATTCCGATACGCTTCTGGTCGTATTCGAGATACGTTTGGTCTACCGGATAAGCTTCGTAGCAAAGTTTACGCTCTTCTTCGGCCTTGTTACGGTTACGAGTGACCGTGTAGTAGAACTTTCCAGAAATCGGAGCCTTGAAAATACGTTCGGCTTGCTGGAGAATGCTATTAAGCAAAAGGAGCTTTTCGCGTTTAATCTTCATAAGAACCCTTATGTATGTTATTCCTTCGAGTTAAATTAGTTCAATTTGAACAAAAAGCACACCTACGCGGGTGTGCTTCTGGTTAAACTATGACAATGCTATTCCAAGCTTACACCTTCCGCAGAAGCACTGTCACCCTTCAATTTTTCAGACCGGCACGGATAAATTGTACCGCTATGGCGTCCGGAGCCACTTACGGTTATCAAATTACCACTAGTGTCTCGCCACTCAACCGGAGTTATACGATACATTGTATCGGATTCAGTAGCAACGGTTTGGTTAGTCTTGATATATATGCTATATCCGTTAGTCGTCACCATCGGTCGCTCGATATACTTGAACACCGTTTCCGCACTATCAGTTATGTAGATATAAGTCGGCCTCAACAGCATACCACCATATCCACAAATAATGTTATTTTCAGGTGTATAAGAAACGTGACTAGACGAAGAACCATTTTCGATTACACTAATCATATAGCCAGCATCCAGATCGTAACAGAACTGAAGGCTCTTAAAGGTAGCCTCGATCGAGTTAGTAGAGGTGTCCGGCTTTGTACCAGTATTACCTTGCTGAGTAAATCTAATAGTGCCATACAACTCAAATCCACCATACTTAGATTCCAACTGATAGTCGGTGTTCAAGTCTTGCTCATCTTTGTTATACGTACCAGGCAAGCGCAAACTTGCCGTGATGGCACCACCAAGAGTAATTTCAAACGCATTGTTAACATAATTACACTTTGCATACACGAATTTCTGGTTTCCATAAACCGTAGACGAAGAGCCAGCTAATCCAAGACCAACGTGCAACGTGCCGTCAAGTTCTTGTTTATCTTGAACGACGAGAGCCATTCCCTTGTACGGACAATCCATCATCAAGTGGTGGCCATTTTGGACATCGGTGTTGTAATAATCATAAATCGCCGTACCAGCGGTATCATAATAATTATATTTAACCTCAATAATTGCGCGTTCAGATAAAGCACTAGGAATAGTTCCAGTAAACACGTTTCCGTCTACCGTTACTGTCATATCACAAATCTTATCACCAGTATACTCAGTAACACCGTCAGAAAAATAACGAATCTTATACAACGAAATTGTCGGAGTTACACTAGAATTAACGACTTGCGTACTCGGAACAGTGTATGTATAGGTCGTCGAACCAATTTCCAAGTGGTCATCAGAAACCGACTTATTTTTCCACAAATAAGTTGTATTAGTCTCGGTCTCTGTCCACGGGCCTTGCAGCGCGGAACTTCTAATAATTTTCGAAGCACCACCGCCATATGTCATCATATTCGGCAAGGTGTTGTAGCCATTATAATAATTAACAACAGATGTTGAACCATCACTAGTACGAGACGTACCAATCTTCAAAAGCATAAAGTTGCATTCGCGAGTACCATAACCACCCAGCGAAACGCCACCAGTGTAAATCATCGGTGACTTACACGGAGAGTAAGCATCGTCAAACGTGTATGACCACCCAAGTGTATTGGTCGAACGCACAGACCCGTATACGTTAGTCGTCAAAACACTATCGACACCATACCAATAAGAGAAGCCATATGCCTTCGGATCACTGCCAATAAACACAAAGCGGTCTTTAAACACGGCATTATGCCAAGACTCACTTGAGCTATTCTGTGCGACGATTAAATGACCAGTCGTCGTACTCGAACCCGATATACTCGTATCTTGGGTAGTATTGGTATGACCAATCCACCAAATATTATCAAAATGACCGAACGGACCCGGCGTGTTATCACGCTGATATCCAATATCATCGCCCAATGTGTTAATGAAGGAGTTCGTATACTTAATCTTGCGAGTACCACTCTTATCGCCAATAATAATGCTGTTCGTACTACCGTAGCCGACCGACAGGTCGTCACCGAGCATAATTACATTTTTTAAATTACCCGGTTTCTGGTACAGGTTGGAATAATATTCTGGATAACTACCAAAAGTACCGGTACCTGTACCACAAGTGATACCACCGTTCCAAACGTAATTACTATATGTAATATACAAGGTCACGCCTTTAACGCTACGCTGCGTAACTGACGGCGTTCCGGACTGACCATTAAGCAGATTGATCGTTCCAGTACCCACCACCACGATGTTGTTCTTGTAAACTGGGTATGTTCCAGAAGTATCGGTAGTAGTCCAGATAAAGTCATCAGATGGGTACGGCCAACGAGCAGTATTACCGTAGCGTTCATTGAACTCGTCAACCGTCATAATGCCATCTTTTGCAAACGAATACGTAGTGCTTGGCTTGTTCATTCGGTTGCCAAGCATAAGCACGTTTCCAGACCTAGACGGAATTACACTGTCGGTACCAATAGCGTAAATTCCACGAGCATTACGTTGCACCGTGTTCATAGACCCAATGCTAGATACTGCAAACACTCCGCTCGTCACAGACGGGAAGATAGAAGTTTCGGAGTAATTTTGGGAACTCATATAGTACGGGTTCATATCGGAAGCAATGTCGTAGCTACCGATAGTTTGGGTTCCGCCCCACGTACCAGCACCGATTATCAAAGAGTCTTCAACCTGAGAGATAGCCTTATTGCGACCAATGAAAACCGATTCGCGAGTGCTACCATTCTTATAATCGCCTTTATAAGCCGAACCGTCAGCATCATTCAGCACGTCATTGTGTCCGAGAGCAATCGTGTTCTGCGCGGTGCCGTTTACATACACCGGCGAGTCGCTAGACATCCAAATAGAGCCGCGCAAATATTGCAGTTCGCCCGAATTACCTACGTTGATGATGCTGTTGTGGGAATCCGTCACAGCAAGGTGGTCATCATTAAATACCTTGCCATCGTACTTTCCTTTACCGCCCATCAGCAATACGTGAGACGAATTTTGGTCAATCAAACCATAATTTGACATATTGATGCTATACTTACCGGCGGCCAAGCTATCCTTACCGAGAACCATCGAGTTTTCACCGACAGTATAGCCGTTTACTTCAATAAGCTTTTCCACTGTAGACGGATCGGTCGTATCATCGTACCAATTACCGCGAGTCAAATATACCGTATAGTTTTCATACTCAGGCATCGTATAGATACCACGGACGGCACCAAAGTTTACGTCGGCACTATCCACGATATTACGCATATAAGGGTGAGTATGGTTACGGAAAGCCCACATATCACCGTCGTCACCAACACCGCAATCCGCACCGCGAGAGTTCAGAGCCTCGACCATATTGCGAAGGTAATTGAGTTCGACACCCAACGTAGTCACCGCTTCAGAAGTGCTTGCATTTGCAAGGAGCTGGTTCTTGTACCAAGTGATAGCATCATTCTCGTACAAGTTGTAGAAGATAACCGGGTCGTTCACGAGAGCGGTATCTTCTTGGAAGTTGACGCTGAAATCGATATTGAACTTGGTGAGACCGCTCTCGCTCATTTCAATCGTGTCGGTATCGATAACCGCGAAAAGAATCGGATCTTCGTCACCGTTCACTTCGAGCTGAACCTTGTTACCGCCGCACTTCTCGTTACCGGCTGCGACCACATTGAACGCGTGAAGGGTAACAGGAACGGCATAAAGGCCGATACGGTTGAACTTGAAGCTAATCTTCGGAGCGTCAGGGTTGTTGATGCGCTGGGAAGACATCTTCATATAGTCAGCAATGTTGATGCTGATCTTGTACTTTACAGTGCCAACTTTGGCATTGTCAAGGTTAGTGCTGCTCTTGCCAGCTTCGAGGTTCTGGATATGGCCACCATCACGGATAATCGTAGACATATCGTAATGGTCAATCGGGAAATACTTCGTGACCTTCGCCATATTGCGGCAAGCCGGGTCGTGAGCGACCGCGTAGCCTTCACTTGACGACGGCGCGTGATAACGGTTGAAGTTCGATATGGACTGCATCGCCGCAGTAGAGGCGATATCACCACCTTCAGTACGCAAAGTCTCATTGGACGCGCTCCAACCCGGTTCACCGGTCTTCTCAGCGTAGTTACGCATATCCGGAGTAACGGAATTCGTCACCGGGGTATCGTTTTTCGCTGCGTAGTAGAGAGGAGCCGGAAGCGGGAGACCATATTCATCGACTTGAATATTTGACTCGGCATTCGACGGAGTCATTTCGCCGCCGACGCCAAGGTAGGTACGGAACAGAGTATACTGAGACGGGTCAGAAGCATCCTGACCGTAGGTAACTAGCGTGTTAATCTTGTTACCCTTGTTATCCGTGGAAAGCGCGTAGCGGAAAGACGACTCAATGTTCTCGGCATACAGGCACTGCTTGTAAAGCTTACCAGCTGCAGAATCCACGTCGCCTTCGTCGAAACCGGCGACCGTGTCCGCCATAGAGCCTTGGAAGATGTTGAACAGTTCGTCACCAATAGGCTTGCCATTGACCCTAGGAACCAGAGTCACCATAGACTTCGAGAAATCTTGGCGATTCTCTTCGGGAATGTAAGCTAGGCCGTAATAACCAATCCAATATTGGGTGGTATCACCACCGGCAATCGAATTATTAAGAATGTCGAGACCACGGAGGGTAATAACGCTTCTGTTCATACCGAGATTTACCTAATTTCTTTCAAGAAACTAGTTTATATACTTCGGTGGCGGAACAGCTCGCCTAGAAGCCGCAATCGTCGTCTAGGCAAGCATCTTCTTCATAGGATTCCAAACCCAAGCCTTCGTCGTTATTACCGTCGAAGACGGGACTCAATCCGGACGACCCTTCCATTCCGTGAGCCACGATACTGATTCCAGCCGTGGCAACGGCCTTCATAACCACTCGGATGCCATCAAACACGACGTTAATCGGTTTGCAACAGCGGATCTGTTCCTTGATTCGCTCGATATCCTCGTTAGTGACGGAGACACTTGGGAATTTCGGTTCGTCCAAGACATCAAGAACAACGTGCGGCGTCGGAACCCACTGGCCAACCTTGAGGCCAAGCCCGGACTCCTTCTGGATTCGCTCGTCGATATCGGTCTGGCGAACCAATTCACCATACGGGTCCTCGGTATTCGTCCACATAGTAATCAACTCACCCACCAGACCGAACGTGGCCATCAGCATATTGATACCGGCCTTCGTACCGTTCAGCGCATAATACTGCGGAAGGTGGGAAATCGTTTCCCTCAAGGCGTTCTCGCGTTCCTCGTTGGTACGATAAACACCGCTCTCGCTAACGTCGTCAGAAACAGCGGTAATGTCGTAGCCCATAAACCGAGCCAGATATCCGATAAGGTCGAAATCAAGCACGCTGGCATCCTTCAAGTAGGCCAGACGCTCGATGCGCTCGGCCAACGGATAGTCCATATCAGGGACACCACGGAACGAAGCGTCCATATCGTCACGCGGCGCGACCGTACCATAGTCGTACTTGGACGAATACTGCAGCTTCACGTCTTGAGTAGTGTCAAGATTTTCCATATGCGGATGCTCGAAGTGGTAGTTACGAGACATACCAGCAGCTTGCAGATATGCATTACCATTTTCAGCTTCGGCTTCTACAAAATTGTCACCGTAGACACGGTACTTGTACTCAGAATCGGTCTCTACCGGGTCGGCCTCGTCAAACTCTGGATTACGGTACATCTCGACTTCGATGTTATCGATCTTGAAAGTACGCTTCTTGCGCATCGGAACCCACGCACTGCTCTTGGAGACACGCCACGCGATTTCTTCATCCTCGCATAGCTGGTTAGTCGTGTACACGATTTCACCGTCGGTAAACCGATGCCCCTTCCAAGTAAACTCGCCGTTAAGATTTCCCACGTTTTCACGAGCGACAAAACCTTTATAAATCCTTCCTCCGGCCACAATAGACGCGTCGCCTTCAACGACAACACTCTCGTCACTAGGAACCGCAGTAACAACGGCCTCGTAAATGTTTGTCGGCTCACCGCCTTCATAGCTGTACGCCGCATCGCCATTCGGATCAATGATTACATTGTCTCCAACAGATAGGCCGTGCTTGTACTTTGTGCGGACGGTCTTGCCATTTACCTCAAGAATCTCGTTCGAAGTAGCGAACGTCGCTTGGTTGCTGACCTTGTTCCAGTCATACGCATAGACCGTATACTTGTACCACATACCGACATACAAGGTCATCTCGCGACCGACCAGCGACTGGCCATCTTTCATACCAGCTTCACCAGCGATCTTGATGTTGAAAATGCCACCACCGTTCACGTTGCTAGTAACCGTATGCCAACCGTTGTACGCGCTATGGTCTGCAAACCTAATGAAAACACGAGTTCCCTTGTGCAAATCCGTTTCGGGAACACGACCAATCAGGTTGACTTGAGCAGTATTCTCGTCAATGAAACGGATACGTCTAACCTTGTAGCCTTGGCTCAGCGCATAAGCCGGGTTCGTGACAGACGTATCAATCAGATTCTGCTGGGCATACAGAGTAAACGGCGTCAACACAGTATGACGGTCGAGCTTGACCCAGTTTCCTATGCCAACCTTATAGAACTCACGGACAGTAGCGTCGCTTTCCTTCCGGTCAACTTCGATGACATCGCCTTCTTGGAGAGGTTCACCCGTCTTCGCATTGATAGGACGACGATAAATTGCAGTTGCCTTCTTGTGGTCTGGGTCGTGTTCATCGCTAATCTCACCAGTACAATACACGCCTTCCGCAGTAGAGTCGCTTGCATACTGGATAACATCAGGTGAAAGTACGTCAATAACAGCGTCCGTCACGTTGAACACGTCACTCAACGACGAGTCAGACACAACCACGTCAGAAACCGTAATGCGCATACCATCAGCCAAGCCGTGACCGGCGGAAGTCATCGTAACAATCCACTTGCCAGACTCATTCTTGGTAGCAATAAGGTTACTATCGATATCAATAACATAGACAGGCGCGATACCCTTCTTCAGTACCGTTCCACTAGTTTCTTCGTCGATGACATTCACGGCTCGGTCAGCCATATCCACGTCTACGACATTGTGCTGATTCTTTCCATAAAACTCTACGAAACCAGCACGAGACATATCATCTACGCCGATATCGTTACCATAGTACAGATATTCACGTTCCTTCCAGCCATAACGTAGGTGGGTATCGCTACTCTTCTTGATATACAGAGGAATTCGAACGGTTTCCATATCATCTACCGTGTAGTCAATCTTCTCTTCGTAGTCAAGAGTTGCCACGGCACCTGCATACGGCATAAAGGAATTGGTCATTTTCTTGTAGCCGACCGAGAAATGCTTCACAGTATCGAGAATCAAGTCAGTCTGTTCGAGGACTTGTTCACCCTTCATAACGATAGACTTCTTAATCTGGTAGACATTATGGTCATCCGGCTTGTACACGTAGGTTCCGTCCGGATAATCAACGTCCGCGTCATACATAACCACGTCGCTAACCATCTTCAGTACACAGAACTGGTCATCCTCAACGTTCTTGAATCGAGCAATCATATACTCGTTCGTGTAAATCGGACCGGTATAACGTCTAATAGCAGCAACCGTGTCGTCGCCGAGCTTACGAACGTGGTCAACCTTAGAGACATAGGAATCCGACGATTCCTCGACAAGACGCATAGGCGTATTCTTAGCGATTTTAACGCCGATTCCAGTCTCCGGATTGTAAGCTGGGTGGAATATGTGAATACAGCCTTCGGCATACTTGGTTATTCTAAACAGACGCTGCTCGGCGTTTCCGTTCACTTCACAGTCAAGAAGCACAACATCACCCGGCTGCCAGTAATAGCCGCTGTAAATGGCGTATTCGTGTTCACCAGTTTCAGCGTTGCTCGCAGACATACTCGTAATGACACCGACGGACGGAATCGTAATCTCGATTTCTTCCGAGGTTTCTGGATGGAAGGTCGACTTTACATTCTTCTGAATACCGATTCGATACAAGCCATTCGTCTTATCAATCTTGGACGCGGTAACAATCGCTATACCATCCCAAGCGTCGGGACACAAGATGAACGCGCCGACGTTCAGATCAACCGGAGAATAAAACTCGCGGAGGCCAATCTGCTTCCACTTGCTACCCTTGATTCGAACAACGACATCGTTATCCTTAATAGTCGCCTTCGACAGCTTAATATCGCTGGAAAGGCCAACCGACATATCGTCCAAGAAGCGATATTCGCCACTCCAGCGAAGAAGCGGCATACGATTCGTACCGTCGATGGTATAGTAGCTCTCCGACAGCGGAATAGACACCAAGGTAAGCGATTTCTTATCAGTAATCATTCCGATAATGTCGTAAATGTCATACTTCAATGACACAGGGAATACGGAGGTATACAGTTCGCCATCTTCCTTGCGAGACTTGCTGGTTATGTCGCTGTTCATCTTCAGCAAGGCAACTTGCTCGTTACCGTGCATCAAGTAAAACATCGCGTCGCTGTAAATACCGGGGGTACCAGTCGATGTGTAAATCTTCAGCATACCAGTAGAATCCACATCGATTCGACTCACTCGGTAACGGTCGATGTTCGGACTCAGTGCGGTGTCCGGAATAGGAACATAAGTGCTAGACGACACATTGGTAAGCTTTGAGCTACTGGTATCGCGCAGATAAAAAATTCCAGACGGATATTCCCCAACCCAGTTGAACGCGTTTCCTTCGGCAAACTTGATGTAAGTATTGTAATTGCCATCAGCAACCGCAGCTTGGTTATAGTAATCCACAATCACTTGGTCAGTCTTGTTATCGACACCGTCTACGTCTACAAGGACAGAATCGATGGCCGAAACGCGATTTACGTCCGTAACCTTGATTGTAAAGAAAATCTCGTAATAGTTGACACTCTTGTCCTTGGACTGACCGCCATAGCGGCGAAGGACGTGGCCTACATCGGACACCTTAAACTCGATAGCCGTAGATGGACTGTTGTCCGTACCGGTAAACGGGTCTTGGGATGTACCGGCGGTGTCCCTAATCATCGTGTCGTCCGCCGCAGAATAGTAGTAAGCGACCGTACGAACCGGGTCGGCGTTTCGGTACTTGATATAGACAACCGTACCGTCCTTGGTCGTCTTGTCGACCAAGTGCCTACCAGATGCCGACGTAATGACATCCTCGACTTCTGGTAGGTCAATCTCGGCTTCCTTGGCGTATTCAGCACCCTCGTTACCGACAATCACGTTAGACTTCACGTTGTTTCGAGGCACCGACAGATAGCGAACCGAGTCACCTCGTTCCGAAGCGAGCTGCAGCATCGAGCACAGCCGTTCCATTTCGTTTCGGACGGCGTTCTGGTCAGTGGAAGTACATACACGGACAAACTCGAATTCCTCGGTCGTCTCGATATTACGATAGGCGTTGTTGATGTAGTCTGACATCACTTGCATCAACGTAACCACATCTGGTTCCGTCTTCAAGAATTCCGGCAAGTAGCCAACGAAGTCGTTGAAGCGGAACTGACCATTCTTGTTATAGACTATCGGATTCATTGATTACTCCGTGAGCAAAACGCTTTCCACCGACACGGCAAGCTCAATCTGGTCGGTCGGAATGGTGATCTGGACAATTTCGTTGTCGTTCGAATAGTTAGTGATGTTACCAGCGTCGTCGATAAGGTTCTTGGTTACATAATACTTCAGCACGTTACGAACGAGCTTGATATACTCAAGCGCGTATTCAATGTAGTCGTGCAACGAATTACCTTCGATTTCGGACATATCCACTATCTTGTCCGTATTCTTAAAGGTAAGCGAATCGTAACCCTTATCCCAACCCTTGATGGCTTGGATAACGAAATACAACGCATCAGCCGCATCAGCGTGACCAGCAGACTGCTCGTCAAGCAACGCCTTGTGGACAGTCGTGTAGATAACCATCATCGCCTGTTCCCAGATGTAGGCTACAAACTTGTCGATATCCAAATCAGAAAGTTTGTTGGTCGCATTGGAGGCCAGTTTCGGACGCACCGTGTACTTGTAGTAATCGGCGATACGAGTCTGGAGAGCAGCAAGCGACTGAACCGTAAATGTATTCTGGTAAGTCGTCTTCGAGTGGTCGCCAACATAGGTATAACCGAGCGAGAAATCAAACCCATCGAGCGCGATGTTACCCGGAACGATGTATTCGTAAGTCATCTGGCCGAGCCAGCGAAGGTCATTGATATCCAACTCGACATAGCGGTCATTGACCGGCGAGAAGGTTACATCGACACCGGCCACTTCCGTAAGCGTATGGACGATAGCCTCAATACGAGAACGGTAAATCGGCGTAGCGAAGTCGGTATTCTCCAAGAGATACTTGTAGACGGCGTTCTTGATACGTTCCTTCACGTCGGTAAAGTTATTGCCTCGGAACAACGTAACCTTCATATGGGCTTCCATATCGTGAACCGACGGATAGACATAGTTGTGATATCCGCCGCCAACAGTAATCATTCCGCGCTGGTTAAGAGCGGTCATACAGTTGTATAGTTCAGAACCATCTTCGACGAAGTCAAGCGGAGACAACAAGGCGGAATACACTTGGTAATCCAGCGGATAGGTCGGCTGGATGCTCTGCAAAATTTGCTGCTGGACTTCGTTAGAGAGCTTTTCGCCATTCTCTAGTCGGATGTTCTGCAGCGCATCGCCGAGACGCTTGTAGATGGCAATATGGCCTTCATCAAGTCCGTTGCGCTCAAGCTCACGGTAGTCATACTGCCAAGTGTACATAAGGCCGTTCACCTTGTAGCCTTCGAGGAAATACTCGTCGGCGGTCGTCGGGTAGAACGTATTGTCCTTCTGGCGATACAAGCTCTTCAACGCGCTGAAACGCACTTGGTTCATATACTTAACGTCGATGCCGCCATTTAGCAGTTTCGTGTTAAGGATATCCTCGCCGTAGGCCGTGGCGTACTTGACATCAGAATAGCGACGGAGGAAAATCTTGTAGCTCGTACGGTTCACGAGACGGTCCAGCGTGTTGAACAAGTACGGAGCGTTCGCCTTGATAGACTCGATACTTTCAATGTCAAGGCCGTTACGGATATCAGTCGTGATAGCAATGTTTAGGTCGTTAACCGTAATATCGCTTTCGGTACCGTCGTCTTGACAGATTACGATGCGGCTGCTATTGGTCGAAAGGGTGGTACCGGCCACGTTGAGCAAGTTACCCTCTTCGCCAGTCGTGGAGAAGTAAGTCACGTTGATAACGCCGTAAGGAATGGCGGACTTCAAGCCGTCGCCGAAACGGAGCTGCACGTTGCCGTCATTTGCCGTAGACAGCTCCACCGTGTAGTTATCGGTGTAGTTGTCCTGACCAGACGCGAACTGTTCAATATCGTTCAGAACCGATTCCTTCGCCGGGTCAATCAGACCCCTACGAGAAATACGCCAATACAGCTTATCGTCCACCACAACGCTGGGGTCGATATTGTCCATCAACGTAGCGTCAGACATAACCCTAGTGAACGCCGAAGAGCGGTGAGCCACATTTCCATCATCGTCAAAGTTAGGGTCATTGTCACCAAAATAGTCACTGAAGGTAAGGTCGTGAATAATGAAGGTCTGGTTCTGATTACCGGTGGAAATAAGAGACTCGGTCTTGAAACGGCCTTCCGCGAGCACGGCCTTTCCAGAAACGAGAGTCATCAAGCCAGTCTGTTCCGTGTCGGTGTTACGGTCATAGCGGAACTCCATATTGTCCATAGCGGTCAGCGTGGTACTACCCATAGTGAACTCGGTTCCAAGAGGGATGCGGACGCGGATCGTATTGAACTTGCCGGTCTTCGTCGTCTGAATGCCGATACCGGCCTTGGCCGGAACCGGACGGCGGATGCTATAACCAAGCATACGAGCGTTGGCATAGATGGACGGCAAGGAGTTTGCCGATTCAAGGAAAGCGTTCTTGAACGAAGATTCGGCGTAGTACGCCATCAAGTCGGACGTACCGGCGAACAAGTCGGTCATCAAGCGACCGTATGAACTCTCCGAGTAGTCTGCCAAGTTTCCACCCTTGGCCTTCATAATCGTAAGCAAGTGCTCACGGACGGACTCGAACGAGATATTCGTATACTTACGTGAAATCGATGTGCTCGCCATTTTTCAACCTTCTGTTAGTCATATCGCAGTTTATATACTTTTGGGGGGTCGCCCGACCGTATAAACTAGGTTAGAGGTTGACAAAATGCCAGAATTCGTATTACATCTTTCAGGAAACTGCCGTGCGACTACGGTTATCGTGCCGAATTTCAGTGTTCTGGCATCGGTCTCTCCGCATATGTGGAACGACCGGACCGGAGGTTATGTCGAACGCTCCGAAAAGATGCAAATCAACAATCCGGACTTCCAGCACGACACTCGTCTCGGACTGGTTTTCTACAACCGTAGACACAATGCGTTCCGTGACCAAGAGCGTTACAATGTAATGAGCCGTGCGTTTGTCAACCGCCAAGGAACCCTTTACAAGTATTACACGACCTCTCTGAACGTGAACAATACCCCACTGTTCCACGAGGACTCTAACCGCGAGGTGGAGCGCGTCTTCGACCTACCGGTTCTTATGGGGTTCAATCCTCAGAACGAACTTTATTCTCGTTTCGGAATCCAGTACACCACGAAGCAAGAAATTTACGTCCATATGGGACTGTTCCTAGAGCTTAACTACAGAAGCCTCCGCGAACTGGGCGTTAAGCCAGCTTGCGACCCGAACGAGCACAACCCGATCTGGTACCAGCGCGGCTACGAGGACTTCCGCTACTACGGCTATACCGCAGCGCAGATCTTCCCCAAGGCCGGAGACTTGCTCAAGCTCGAATTCAACAACATCCTCTACCAAGTAGACAGCGTAGTGGACGAAATTCCGGAATTCGAGTACAAATGGCGTAAATACTGGTGGAAACTCTATCTGGACACCGCAATGGACAACGGAAAAACTGTCAGCGAGGAAGTTCTCAACTCACCGGACCAAGAGAACTTTATCAACAAACTATTCGGTCGAAATGTTATGGGTTCGTCTACGGACGGTACAGACCCGAACAGCAACGCTACCCAAGGCAACAATATGCTCGCCATCAACGACACCGTCGACGAACTCAAGAAGGACGTTCTATTCCGTCCTCCGGAAGTCGACAAGTGCGTACAAGACATCACGAACGACCCGGCTTACTACGCTTGCGGATCGTTGCTTGGGCAGTGGTAAGCCTAATTACCGAACAAATAGTTTGGCTTGTTCAGCGAAAGCGATAGCGTCCCGTCAACTGGGCGCACACGCATTCCTCTCTCACGGCACATCTGCATAAGGATGTAGAAAAAGTCTATATCCGGAATCTTTACGCGGCGTTCCGTGCAGAACTCGTCCACGTTCTTGTACCACCAGTTGTAATTGATAACCATACGGTTGGTAGTCCACGCGGCATTCCAAGGATGCGGAGTACGGTCGAACTGGTCGAAGAAGGAGTCGTGTTCATCCGGGGCAATTTCTGGTATAAAAACTTGTTGGAATACGACCTTCGTCAAGAACTCCCTAACAGACTTGATACGGTCTTGGGTAAACTTGATGCGGTCTTCCTCGGTCACCTTCTTATTGGTGCGCGGCATATAGAAATATTCAGAAATCATACTTGAATTATAGCAAAAAGGGGAGCGGTCTCCCACTCCCCTAGCTCTCTCAGGAAAAGAAACTAGTCTTCGTCACGGTCAACATAGCTGTTGCTGGACATCTTGTTACGCTTGTTAACGCGGTCGATAGCGGCACGGAGCTTTTCAGGCGTGCATACCGGCGCGTCTTCGGCCTCGGCCTTTTTGGACTCTGCCTCGACCTCGGCTTCAACGTCGGCAATTTCCACCGGAGCATCTTCCGGTTCTTCAGTACCGCTGTAAATCACGATATCGGTAAAGATGTTCGTAATGTCGGCGGCTGTGATACCGGAGTCGATAGCGTACTTAATAACATCGTCATACTTCGGGTCGTTGAAGTCGGTCGGATGTTCCTTGTTCACGCGCTCATCGTTGTACTTGAAGAGGTAACGCATCGTGTTGATGCTCGGCAAGCCAATCTCGAACATTTCGTCGATACGGCCACTGCGGCGCATAATTCTCTGGTTCACCTTCTTCGGGTCGTTAATCGTCGCGAAGAAGATGTAGGAGACTTGGTCGTTCTTGGCAGCTTGGTTAAGCTTGTCGAAGAAGCTCAAGTATGCAATCACATTGTCGTTCTTGTCAGTAAGCTGGTAGGAGTCCATATCATCGAGAATGATGATGCACTTCTTGATGGCCTTGACATAACGGAGCATCGCGTCAGTCTGGTCGCTGTCGACGATAACATCGGCGGTGATCTTGAACGTGCAAACTTCCGGATAAGCGTTGGAAATCTGCTGTGCGCCAATAGTCTTACCAGTACCCGGCTGGCCGACAAGCGCGTAGCTTCGTGACAGACCCTTGTCGAAGGCAATCTTGATGGCCTTGATAATCTTCGGAATGGTATCGCTCACGGATTCGGGCGGAATGGCCACCGGGCGAAGCATTTCCTTGAGGTCGCCATCTTCGTCGAACGAATAGAGATACGTCGTCGGGTCGATACTCATTGCAAACATCATCTCGACATAGAGTTCGACGTTGCGCTTGAGCATATTGGTGTCAGCCTTCGGAGAAACCTTGTTGCGGTTCTTCGGAATCCAGAACATCTTGAGCTGGTTAGACGGGACATAGACAAGACCAGTGCCGTCTTCGCTTTCGGTAGAACGTACAATCTGGATAGCGTAGAAAATGTTGTCATCGAACTGGAACTTGAACACCGCGTTAAATACGCTGCTCTTGACCTTTTCGCCTTCGCCGTCGATGTGCTTGTACTGTTCGCAGTTCTCGTCGAACACGTACTGCAGCTGAACGTCGCGGTCGTCTTCATCGGAATCCTTCGTTCGAGTCGGCATAACGCGTTTGCACTCGACGATATTCGTGCTCAACGGAGTGATGGTGTGCTCATTCTGGTCAAGCGCGGAGAACCACTTCATCGGTTCCTTGCTGTTCATAATCTTCACGAACGCGAGGTTAGAGGACGGAGTGATCGTGATGGTGGTGTTAAGGTCGTTATCGTGCTTCTTGCTGATTTCGCGGAACTCTTCGAGAGTCACGTCGACGTAAGACGGCTCAGCCGTAGAAACCATCACATAGAGCTGGTCGACCACGTTCCACTTGAAGTTGATGCGGTTGCATACCGTGTCGCCGATGGCATAGAGAGCCATACAGTTCTGCATAAAGCCAGCCACCTTGGAAACGGACTTGGCACCGCTGTGCTTTGCGATAAGATTCGTCATAGAGCAAGCAAGAAGCGCAACCTTGGTAATGTTGGTGTTCTTGTATGCCTTGACCACTTCCTTGAGCGCGTCAATCTTGTTCTTGCCGATTACGCTACTCGGAATGTCGATCTGCGGCAATGCATCAATCATCGCCTCGATGGTTTTGGTCAACTCCTTGAAGGTATCAATGGAGTCTCGGTCGTCGGACTTGCCGCCAATCATATGGTTAAGCCATTCCGGCGCACCGATGCCGAAATTGTTAACGAATTTTTCTACGGGGTTTAACATTTGACTTGTTTCCTTTGAAAGCTAAAAGTGCGTTTTCTGGTTTTGCGTAGATGTCTCTGTAAATCTTGATGTCATTCGCCGCTGCCACCTGATTCTTGAAACGGGCGGATTTCCAATACCGGTCCATCCGTTTAGAAACCGCGAACTCCGCATCCTTCCTCACGAAGTGAAAGCGCATTCCGCGAACCAACGTCTTGGGGATCCAATGCACTATTCGCCAAATAACGTGGGCGCAGCAAGCAATGTACAGAACAGACTTCACAAGTTTCCTACTAACGAGACCTTGAGGTCAGACGACCGATTGACCCGTCTTCTTGGTACTTGTCATTATTAGTCTTGGCCGTGCCGAAAGTCTTCTTCATCGTGTTAACGAGCTTCATAAGCATATGAACTACGATTCCGACATACATAAGGTACTGAGCCTTGTCGAGAATCTTGAAGAGCCAGTCATACTTCTTCGGCTTAGGCTCCTCGATAATTTGGATAAGCATTTTTAACATAAAAAATCTCCGCCTGAGTTAGACGGAGAAAATAATAGCTGCAATAAATTTGAAACTCAAGCCGATTTGGGTCGAGTTATGTAAAAAGTTGTTTACTTACGTTCGACAAATTCGGAACACCAGACCGAGTTTCCGTTGCGGAAATCTTCGTCGACATCCCAGAACTCGCCATCCGGTCCGTATTCGGGGTTCAAGCCGTGAGCGTCGATGCCGTCAGCGGCCATTTCTTCCTCGAAGTCCTTGAGTTCTTTCAAGTCACTTTCTTCAAGGCCGCTGGTATCGCCGTTAACCAAAGCAGAAAGCAAGTGTTCCGGAACATAGGCACAGCGAATTTCGCCGCGAGAAGTATCGGTCTTCTTGATTGCCACGTTCTGAACCGGCACGTAGCCCTTGGACACTTCGATGTAGTCTTCCGGATGTTCAGGCGTGTCTGTCTCGGCATAACCTTCGATACCGTGTTCGGCCAGCTTGGTGATTACCGTGTCAATGGCATCGGATGCGTCATATGCTTGGACGGTAATTTCAAGCGGATGGGGGTCGATACCGCCATGACTCAAGGTCACGTCGAAGTTCGGCCTATCGGAAAGGTTAATGTACTTGCAGTCTACACCAGTAGATTCGCAGAACGCCTCGAACCCCTTCTGGAGAATCGGAAGCGCATCCTTGCAGTTGAGCTTGTCGCACACGCCTTCCATAAAGGCCGCATACATTTGTTGTTTTTTGTCCATAAGAGGTTCCTCTTTTAGCTAAGGTCGGTCATCATAAACGGTTGTGCAGACTGAGCCTTCAGTTCTTCCATAAGGCGTTTCCACTCTTCCAAACCGTCAGTGTAAATCTGTTGTCCGTTCACCTTGCCACCACCCGGAAGAGGCATATCGTCCTTCTTCAAGATACGTCCAAGCTGGATTTCCGCACGGGCGAGAGCCATATCTTGGAACAGCGGGTTGGCAAACACTTCGTACTTCTTCGCCTTGACATAGACCGTAGCGATCGCCACACGGTCAGACTTCGGCGTCGGGTAGACACGAAGGATGTGCTGTTGCGGATGGAGCTTGATGTTGTACTGCGTACCCACCAGTTTCTTCACGTCTTGCAAGTAGCGCAAGGCACCGGAATAAGTAATCAAGTCGAACTGTCCAAGTCCGCCCAAACCAGCACCGCCGACACCCATTAGGGATTCGCCCGGACCCACGTCCCAAGCCATCATCGGCGAAAAAGTGTTACCATAGGACGGCGATACGTCGACCACTTCCATAATCTCGTCAGGTACTCGGTACTGGATAACCCCAGCCTTCAATCTGAGCACCATAGCGTCCATATAGGAAGCTTCGTCTTGGTTGATACGGTAGAACCAGTTCAAGGTATCGTTCACGGCCATATGGAGGTGACCGAGGCCATTGCGTTCCTCGACCACCATTTCGATTTCGGTGCAAGGATAACCAAGCATCGCCTTGATTTTTTCAACCATATCATCGGTCGTGATAATCTGCATCGGCTACCTCATTAAGCAGTAAACTGCTGGTACTTGTAAATGATGGTGGTCATAGCCTCGTCGAAATCGGCGAAGATATTCTTGACGCCTTCGGGGAACTTGTCGTTCTTCTTCACGGCGTCGTTCATATGCTTGTCGATGTACTTGAGGAGTTCAAGGACGGCCTTGTCGTCCAGATCGGTCGACTTGGAGGCAGCCGGGAATTCCTTGTCGCACGGCTTGTTGGTCAGTGCCATATAGGTCTCGGCCAGCTTGTCACCGGCATCGCGGCAAAGGTCATAAGCCTCGTTCAAGAGGGTATGCTTAACCATTCGGTCTACATTCCAGTGGATCTGGTTAAGTGCGTTCGCCTCCACGAGGAGCCAGACGGCCATTTCCTTCAAAGTTTCGTAGTTATTGCCAACACCATCCCCGGCTTCCAGTCGAGGAGCATAGGCAGCCAATACGGCAGCACTGTTGTTGGGACAGACACGCTGTACGGACTCGCAAAAAAGCTTGTAATTCGCCATTTTTAAGCACCAGATTGTTTACAATGCAGTTTATACGTTGCAGCGAAACCGACGAATTGCTATATTCTTGAAAAACTATCCGAGGTGAATATGACCCAAGAAGAACAGACTACCGAACTGAATCCAGAACAGAAGGCAAAGAAGAGCCAAGTCGAAGCCTTCATCAAGGAAATCGAAAAACACGAAAACGACCCGGAATACCGTCACTTGATGGAAAATCTCCGCCGAGCACAGAAAGAGTTCAAGGAATTTATGGCTTTGCCGAAGGAACAGCGTTCCAAGATTTTGTTCGGCATTCAAGTCCAGCTTATCCGCCGCGAAATCGATGCGAATCCGGAATCTCCGTACAACTGGCAGCGTCGCAGCGATATCGATCAAGGAACCGTCAAAATCGGCTAATCCTTAGCCACGCGCACCATATAACAGACATTCGATTTAGGATGGGGTTCGTTTACGAAAACGAATCCCATTTTTTCATAGAACCCGAACGCATCGCGCTTTGCTACTAGCTTGATTGCACGGTGTTCTTGCATAACCATTTCCATAATACTCCGTCCGATGCCCATTTTCTGGTAAGGTTTTGCCACCTCTAGGCACCATACCTTTGCAAACGCCGGATAATATCCCAGCTGGACGACCGCAATGCCGACAATCTTGCCGTCAATTCTGGCAACATACGCCGGAAACCCGAAAAAGTCGTTCTTTTTCATCATTGCGGTAAGCAAAGTGAGGTCTGCGTTGCCCGGAATCTCGGTTACAGACCTCGGCATTTCGATTTTATCTAGTGTTTCCATCCGAAATGACTCGGAAACGCATCAACAACTCCGTATAACGGCGTGTTTATCGTGAAAGGTTTCCACGTCTTGAAGTTGAACTCTTGGGAAGGATTAGCCGCTTCCTCCGACGCGACAGCTAGGAGAATGTACGGCGGATTGTCAACCGACTTGAACAGTCCGGACACGCCCACGGCGATTGCCTCCACAGCAACACCAAGCGACACCACTTCAAGTTCGACGGTCTTACCCAAGTTTTCAGCAAGGAAGTCAACGATTTCCGGGTTCTGGTAGACATCGCCGCGAGAAACAACCGCCATCTTCGAGTAGACAGTCCAACCGTTCGGAATGCCGTCGAACAATATGTCAATGATTTTCTTCTTCGACACCTCGTCAAGGAAAATACCGAAATATTGCGGTTTTTCGCCATTTCCGAGGTCCATCAAGTGTTTCCGGTAATACTCGCGGCGGAAGGCGATCGCGTGTTCCTTTGTCCACTGAACCATACGCGGTTCACCCAAGTCGCGTCCGGCTTTTTCGGACTCGATATATTTGTCACGGAGCATTTCTTCTTTTTGCTCCGCCATCATAGCCTTCATATCCATTAGCCGGACCTCCCTATTATCAAATATAGTTTATCGACCAAAAAGCGTCCACCGATTACTCGATGGACGTGTAAACACTTGTAAACGCCAATAACTAGGCGGTTTCGGTCGTGTCGTCGGCAGACTTCTTCTTGCGAGAGGTCTTCTTTGTGATAACGACCGCGTCACCAGCTTCCTCGCCGACGGAAATGCCGTTCACGAGGTCGTTAGCCTTCTCGTCTTCCTTGGCGAAAGCGTTGTAGGCTTCTTCCTGAACAGCTTCCGGAAGGGGTTCAGACTTCGTTTCAGCGGTCGGCTGCGCAAACATCGTACCGAAGTCCATCTTCTCAAGATTCTTCAAGAAATCCTGATACTCGGCGCGGTACTTCGCAATCATATCTTCAGTGACTGCGTTTGCGTTGAGTGCGTTGGAAGCGCGGTTCTGCTCGGCCACCTTGGCGGCCATATGCTGCTGAACCATAGCTTCAGTCTGGGGAGAACGAGGCATCGTCTTGATGCTGGTTACTTTGAAATTGAGCATTGTTTGTCCATTGTTGTGGGGAGATACCCCGTGTTATCACTATGTTTATAACTTCTTGACCATCTTGATGCCGGTGAGTACCGGTGTATCGGCTCCGCCAGTCAGTTCCTTCTCGTACGTAATGTCTTCCATATAGGCTTCGAGACGGCTCTTGCACTTGACCGTTTCCTTGCCGCCCATAGGGAGAGTGGGCATCGTCTGGTTCGCTGCGGCAATAGTCTGCTGCCGCTTCTTGTTCAGCAAAAATTCAATATCTAGCATCAGGTCACTTCCGTGGTTCTAAGTGCAATCATAGTCTCGGAGAAATTAGTCTTGACACCAAACGCACCCCTCTTGCCTTCATCGTAAAGCACGAAGTAGAAAGAGTAGATGGTGGTATTGTCGCAACGTATCGGTTCGCTTTCAAAACGCTTGAACATCGAAGTCGTGTGATATGCGAAATAGAGTTTTCCATCACTCATACCCCAGTCGAACCATACCTCACCCTTCGGTATTACAGTACCGTCAGAAAGCGTCACATCTTCTGGATTGTACAGGTATTGGAAAACCGTATCGCACTGCTGCTTGAACTGCAGCGTCGCCTTGAAGGTATAGGACTCCTCAATCTTTCCTTCCTTGTTATCGCCAAACCAGTTGAGGATGTGCGACCAGTCCGTAGCGGTCTCATAGCCGCCCGGCGCATAGCTTCCGTTACCCGGTGCCAAGTCCGGAACAAATTCACGAGTTTCGTCGTTCACCGCAACGAAGTCACGACCCATACCGCTGTAATCGACTTCAAGGTCGGTGTCCTCGTCGAAGTTAAGATGGATTAAGTCAAACTGCGGAACCTCTACCGGACGCGCAACATCGCCGACAACCACGTCCTCCCAAGAGTAAATGGGAATCGGGTCGCCGTCGGCATCAGTTATCTCCTTACCAGCCGCATTCTTCTGGTTTCCCTTGTAGATAGGGTTGTAACCGCCCATCGTCTTTCCAATCTGGTTCCGGTGAGTAATGTCGTTAGGATCTCGAATTGTCAAATCGAGTTCCTTCATCGTCATATCCTTCCAGTATTCCTCGCCGTTCTCGTCAGTCCTACGAACAAGAGTACGCGTGAAGGTTTTCAGGAGAGACCAGCCTTCACGGATGGACGGCTCGACGGTTTCCCAGAGGTGTTTCTTCTGCTGCGCGATTTCATCCGGATAAACGAACACTTGGAGCGAATCCTGATACTCGTTGTTCACGATGAAATTCATCTGCGCATACTTGATTATGGCAGGGAGTTCATAGGGACGGTGATAGACAGCGATTGCCTCAATAGTGTAGGTAGTCTTGTAGAACTGGTACTCATTGCTGGTGTCACCCTTCTCGTCGTCGATGTTATCGCTCCACGTAATCTTGAACGGAATCGGACGCTCAATCTTCGGTGCGAAATCCCATTCCTTGATACGGACGGTTCTATAGGTGTTGAAGTACGGCTCGATCTGTTCCTTCAAGAAAAAGAAGTCCGCCAAGTTGTCCGAAAGTACAGTAAGCTCGAACGTAATCGTCATCGGAGTAGGCTGGATATCACGGACGAACTTCTCGATATCCTCGGCGAGGATTTCGCGAGCGTAGGTCGGCTGTACCATATGAGTCTCGTCGTGACGGTTAGACACATACCGGAAACCAGCGCAAGGAACCGGCATCGGCTCTTGGGCTGTGGCCGTCGATGACACATAGTTTGCAAAGTCGTCAGAATTGTGCGAGTACAGCGGCACAGCTACCGTACGGTTCTCCACAGTGCGGTTCTGGTCATCATAGCGTTTCACTCTCAAATTGTTGAAAACGTCCATAATGGCAATCATTACTTTCTCAATTTCGCGAACGTAGTATACCGGAGTCATCTATACACCTCATTCGCAGTTTATCAAAACGAACCATATAAACTGACGGTAAAGAGAGGTTATATTATGACACCAGCAACCGACGAACAGAAGCTTTTCATTTTCCGTCTCGGAAAACTCGCAACCGACGAAAACCGCGCCGTCATTGAAGGCGTTACCAAGGCGTTCGGCCTAATCAACAACATCGATACGACCTTGACGGAAGCCGAAGTGAGCAAGTTCGACGCGATCAACTTCCTCGAAGCCCAGCGCGGAGACACCGACCCCAAGGCGTTCCTCGAATCTGTGTCAGCAACGGTTCTCGCAGAAACCCAACCAGCCGACTTCGGACAAGTCCGCAAGGCTCTAAACGAATACAGACAGTTCCTCTCCAGAGAATAACAAAAAGGCCGCTAAACAGCGGCCTTTCTGCTACTATACAGATGTAACCTCCTACTCGATGGTAATTTTCTTCACTTCATCTTCAGGCTTCTTGACCTTCGGAATCTTCACGGTCAGCACGCCGTCGGCATACGCGTACTTGGCGTTTTCAATGTCGAGCTTGGTAGCAAAGTAAGTAGCGTACTTATACTCCTTGCCGTTGATCGTGCGCTTGGCCTCGACCTTGATGTACTGACCCTTGCGTTCAACGTCAAGGGATTCTTTCGGGCATCCCGGAAGGTCAATGATAACCGTTTCGCCTTCGTCGTCCTCATAGGTGAACGTACTCGGCTGATAAGCATCGTCAGAAATCTGCGGCTTATGTTCCGCGTCTAAAGAACCGGCGATTTCACGAACAAGCTGGGCGAAATCACGACCGAAAGGCATATTGAAAGAAGGAAGAATTGTAGTACCAAACATTTTTTACCTCTTTGTTAAATTGGTTTTGTTTCTTCGCCGTTACTATAGCAAAAAGCGTGCCAAAACACAAAGGCTGCGGTTTTACCCGCAGCCCCGTGAGGAGGAATCATGATGAGAAGTTCTAGCGCAGCTTAATCTGGTCTTTATAGTCTTCTTGGGTGATAGGCTCATTGCCCCAAGCACTGGCCGTGCTGCAGATGGAATACCGATTCTTCAAAAGGTTCAACACCTCGTCCTTGTCCAGAACCTCGCGCTTTTCGGCCTCTTCGCGGTCTTCCTCGGCTCCCTTTCCGTTGGGTTTCTTCTGGATAGGGTACTCCATACGGCGATAATTGAGGTCTCCAAGCCCCGGAGTATTGTTAATCGGGTCATCTTCGACGAATTTTTCCTGTTCCGCAGCAAGACGGTCTTCGGTGTGCCAGTAATTCTGCTCGTAGGCACGCTTAACGAACTTCTCGGCCTTGCCGCTCTTGATGTCGCCCACGTCCGGAATCAAGCTCTGGGCTTGCACGAAGATGTCGTGACGCCAGTCCGGATGGGTATCGAAATTGTCACCAACCATTCCTAGTACATTACCGCTGTTAATTTTCTGAGCCATAGTGAAGCCTCGGTGTTATCATACCCAAGTTTATATGATTTTGAAACGCGCCTCGCTTCAAAATTGTACTATTTTAGTTGAAAAATGCAACTGATAAGCTATTCTATGAGGTTCCAAATGAAAAAGATTCTTTTCGCACTGTTCACGCTGGCCGCCATCTCGTTCGCCAGCAAGCCGCTCGTACTCGAAGTTTGCAACGATAGGACTTGCTATCTCCAGATTATCGCCGACGCAAAGTCTTGGACTTGGATTAACGATTTCAACGGGAAGCGGTACATCCGCGTCTACTTGTACAATTCCAATAAAATGATCGACATTCAGGCGACTTCCGTCAAGGTCAAAAAATAAACCGCTACGAACGGTCTGTTTTCCATTTCGTAGCGGTCTATCTCGCTATTTTTTCGCCTTGGATTTCTCCGCCGCGTTCTTTTTCTTGTTCAGCTTCAGCTGCGCCGCTCGGAGAGCCGGGTCGCTTACGACGGTCGCCGCGTCGACACCATCCTCGTTAACCTCGATATCGGGGTCAATCTTGTTCAAGGTATCGACCGCCTTGTCCATATCCGACGGATTCAAGTCAAGACTGATGTTGCCACTAATCTCGGCCTTCTCGCGTTCGGCCTCCTTCTGAACAACGCCAGCGTACTCGTCGATGTTGAGGCATTCGTGATAAATGTTCTCGTTGAGCGACGTGAACTTGATATACTTTGACTTGATCGACATCGCCTTCTGCACTTGCATAAATGCACGAGACACAATCTGGCCAAGGTAGTAGTAAGGGTCGTTGTTCTTGGACTTCTCGGCCATTTTAACCGGGTCGAACGACTTGCAGTATTTGAGAGCACAGAACTGGGCGCGAGCGAACATCTCTTCCTTCCAGTCGTCCGTGTACTTGCGCCAAGACTTCATACCTTGCGTCTTCAAGATAACGATACGGATGGCAGTAGCGAGTTCATTGCTTACTGGATAACCATTACCATAAAGCTGCACGTTACGCTTGTGCTCAAGCAACAATTTAGTCAAGTATTCCGAGTCAATCTTGTCATACTTCATCGAGGCTTCGGTCTGGTTGCCATTCTTATCGAAGACAGCCGGAGCAGCCGGACGAGTCTTGGGTCCGTTAATATTGTGATTCTTCATAGAGAAAAACCTTCTATCACTTTTGACCTAAATTAGGTCATTTTTAGAACGAATGGACATCTACAGAATAATAGGCTTGATAGTTGGTCGGGAAGTGGCCAGTCTCTACCTTCACCGTGAAGGATATACCAGCCGTGAGGTTTTCTGTAACTACCACGCCAGCCTCGAACGAGTCACACGGACGAGTCGTATCCATCACGAAATTCCAAGAAGAGCCACCGCCGCTGACCTCGTATTTGATCAAGTCCGTACCATCTTCGTAATTCGGATTGTCGATATTTATAGTCAGCTTGGCAACAAAGCCACCAATCGTGTCAATCGACGGTTCGATTAAACCGTTCTTGTCCATCGAGAAATTTTTTCCAGTAATAGACGGAATAATCGCTTTAGGCTTAATCACCGTATCGGAATCAAGCATCAACTGGTCACTGCGTGCCTTGAGATATCCAGACGGAGGGACGATGGCATCGGCATTAACTTCAAGACCGTTATCGCCAATCTTAATGGTTTTACCATCAACTTTGATAGTGAGACCGTCTGCATTGACGGCGAATGCTGTGTCGTCATAACGGAGCTGGATAACACCGTTCGGCGAAACGGTCATAACACCGCCACCAATGCCGTGACAATGCGGACATTCAACTACACCGGTACCGTCACACGTTTCACACGGAAGGTGGTACAAGCCATCGGTGTCCTTGTAACGAGTATCGGCGTGACACTTAGTACAAACGCCATTTGGTGCAGCCGGGTCACACGGATCAGTCGGCGTTTCGTCGTTGTCGTCGTCATTAGTCGGCTCGACACCGGTACCACCGCAATGGTCACATACAATACCCAATCCAGTTCCGCCACACGTCGGACAATCGACCTTTCCAGTTCCGTGACAATAGTCGCAAGACACTTCATAGTCGCCTACTGGGAACGGCACACGAACGGTCTTGCGTTTTCCAGTGTCCTGAAGCTCAGTCACAGGAAGCCAAAGGCGTGTTTTGTCATCTTCTGTTCCTTCCTTGCGAGGAAGGGAATAAATCTTGGTTAGAGTAATAACTTGTTCAGCCATTGTTAACTCCTGTCGGTCTTCAAACCGTCCCCATCATCAGTTCCGATGATATCTTGTTTTAATTCACCCTCATCTTCATACTCGTCGGTTCCCAACGCTTCTATGAGTTCGCTATATACACATTCAGTCTTGTACTTGTTATACTCGTCACAGAACTGCTGTTTAGACATAACCGACTTGTAATAGTTAAAGCCCCAAATTTTCTGCATTCCGGCGATATACCCCATTGTCTCAGGAGACCCCACCGCGCTTGAACACTTTTCGGAGTCTTCCATATCATCACAAGTCAATCTTACATTATCATCAACCTTATCAGGACTATCTGGATCAACAATAATTCCCGGTAAGCGTCTACCCAATATCGTCGTTGTGCATTTTATACGCCATAGCATATGCAATTTTTCATCAGAATCCAAATTATGAGATTCAGATATTGACTCATTATATGGGAATGTCCACGTATCGTCAGTTAAAGTAAACGAGTTTATAACCCATCGGCCACCAATAACAGTTTCACCCGCACAAGAATTAGAACATTGTTCCGGGACATATTGAGTATCACCAGTTGCCAACACACCGCCATTCACCGTAAACCAATAATGCTCATTCACGTCAACCATATGCTCGGTTGCGGCACCCTTTACGTGCAAGTGATAGACATAGTAGTCCATACCGGTCATATTCGTTCCAGAACCGATATAGGCATACAGATGCCAGTCATCTTCTTCGTGACGCCAGAACTTAATGGTAAAGCCGTTCGTATCGTTGCTATTCTTATAATCGTCGGTCATTCGAATATTATAGAACTTAGGCACCAAACAAACCCAATTGCACTCTGGGCTTCTAACACAGCCAATAGCACAGCACGGAACATCTTGCATATTTTCGACAATACCCATACCAGCCTTGTATTCGAAATCGGGTTCCTTACGGACACAGTCTTCCTTGACCGGGTCGCCCGGCGTACGGCCACGATAACCAACCAGTTCAGCAGCTTCGCCAACGGTTACGGAGTATTCAGTAATGCTTACCTGATGGTCGGCATTGTTCGGAACGATGGACGCGCCTGTGCAAAGCAGTTTCACTTCTCTCTGAAGATGGTTCAGATAACAAGAAGCGTTCAAATAGTAATAGTCAATGTGGTAGGTCTCGCCGCACTTGCAGAAGTCGATGTCGTTCTGCACTATGATGGAGCGCGACACGTCGATTGTGGTGCCGTCGTTCGCGTCAGGCGGACCCATAAATACCCAGTCGCCACAAGTCACGTACCACAAGCCGTTCTGTCCGTCATTCTGGTTCGAAAGAAGGATAACGTCACCCGGTTTCAAGCGATACGAGCACGCCGTACGGCTGCCACACTTGTACGGAACGTCGTCGGCGCAAACATAATCTACCTTGTCAGAAACACGCGCACCAAGATCGATTACATAGGTATCGTCAACAATGGCCGGTTGCGGTTTCTTATAACAATCTTTCGGACAAGTTTCCAAAGCCGGTTCTTCGTCGGTCGGGTCGTCATACCCTTGCCATTCACCCTTGGACACAACCCACAAACCGTTTTCGTCCGGGTTAATCTGGTGTGTAAGCCACACCACGTCGCCTTCAAGGAGCTGCACTCCGTCGATATAGCTTTCGCCATACTTGTGTGCAAGGCTGTAGTTAAGCTTCAAGCGAACCTGTACATACTTATACTTGGTGCAATCGCCTTCGATACGCACATACATCGTCTTGCCTAGCTTACCGGCAGCCGGATTCGAAACGGTCGCACCGGACTCGTCCGTCATATCGTAGACGAGCGACATATCGCTAGGAACGAAGCAAATACCGACACCGGTGTATCGTGCCGGGGTGTTCTGCTGTTCGGCGTAGTTTTCCTCGTCGTACTTGTAACGAATCAACCCTAAGTTATTCATATCCAAATTGGCTTGGTCAAATCCGATGTGGATTTCATAGGTACCACAAGCATCCATACCGTCGCCATCGACATTCAGCATCTTAGGCGTCAGAAGGAACGAAGCCATAGTACCATCGTCATTGAAGGTAATATCCTTCGACAAGATGGTATACACAGTCTCGCCTTGGATGATGTACACGTTCATACCCTTTACGAAATTCTTTCCGTGCAGAACGATTTCCGCGCTCGTATTGATTCGTGTAGCCAAGTTCTCGATATAGGTAATCTGCGGCAACAGTTCGTCGGTGGCCTTCACAGCGTCCGAAACTGTAATGTTGATTACACCCGTCTCGGCAACATCGTTTCCGTTTTCAGTTCCGACAACATAAAACGACAGCGGAATCTGGCGAATCACGTCGCCATTGGACTGTATCGGAGGGACATCGAGAACGACATTCTGGATATTGCCTTTTCCGTAAAGGCCGAGCATTTCGATGTCAATCCCTTGGTGTACATTGAACACGTACACCTTGTCAGCCTTCTTGGTAAAGGTCAACCATTCGGGAGATGTTGTGTCTTGGTCGTAGAAGTCGCCACGGACTTCAACAAGGTCTGCGTAGTAGTTCTGCAGACCGATGCCATTCAAGTCCATCTGGACGATGATGGCTGGCTCTTCACAGTATACTTCGAACGAATTTACTACACAGCTGCGCCGTGCGAACCCAGTAACCGAAAAGCTCGTCAGAAGGAAATCCTCCGACGGCGTTACTATAATCGGTGTAGACTCTTCGGCGAACGGTATCGCATAATTGCTCAAAGTAAGTGGAAGTGCCATTGTCTTATCCCAAGCGTTGAACGGTGTCTCTGTAAGTCTTCAGATACGGTACCAGAGATGTCGTCAGCTTAGAATCCTTGAACTTCGGTGCCAAGTTTTGACGTTCCTTCGGTAGCCATACTTCAGGATTCTGCATAGCATTGATGACAGTCGTCAAGAGATCAACAAACTCCGGCAATGATTCCGCCTTATGCACAGAATCTTCGTGCTTCTTTGCGACATCCTCTTGGATTGTCTCAACCATCGCTTCCATCTTTTCCAGATTCGACTCGGCATCGGCTTTCGTCGGACCGGACTTGATTTTCTGGTTCAACGCTTGGTATTCGCGCACGTTCTTGTTGTACGCCTCCATAAATTCGCGAGAACCGTCATTCGGCTGCGCCACTTGCATCTGAGGATAGTAACCGTTGGGTACTTGCTGTACCGGTTGCTGGTAGAACGGCTGTTGCTGCGGCGGAGCCATATTCGGATATGGCTGCTGGTAAACCGGCTGCTGTTGTACGGGCTGCTGGACTGGCTGCTGACCTCTCGGTGCAAATGTAAAATCTGTTGATTGCATAAATCCTCTTTTCCGTAGTTTATAACGGGGCAGGGTTTCTCCCCCTAAATTAGTTCAAAAAGGGGTGTCTACGCGAGACACCCCTAAAGTTCTAAATGTGGATATTTTAAGCGAATTTTCCAGTTCCGATACCGGCAAAGTCCTTCAACTGAGCCATAGCCTCGGCCACGTCGCTATCGTCGGAACAACCGCTCTCCAAAGATTCGAGATTTACATTACCGGTCGGCAAGGTGCTTCTCTGCGGCTGGAGACCCTTGCCAAGACTCTCGAAACGGCTTTCGACCTTATTCGGAGAAGACGGCTTGGTTTCCATATCCAGTTCGTGGTTGATTTCCTTCAGAGCGTTGGCGACATTGTTCATATTCAAGTCGCCGTCACAATCCGGGTCGATATCGAGCATAAACACGTCGTTGCTATCTCCGGAAATGAACTTCGCGATGGCTTCCTTGGTGATGTCTCGCACATCGACCGTCGGCTTCATAAATTGGTTAAGAACCTTCTGAACCTCGTCCGGCTTCATACCGTTCACTTGGCTAAGGATGAAATTCTTCTTTTCCAATTCGTTCTCGCGCTGCTTGCTCTTGTTGAGAGCCTGATAGGCTTCCTTCAAACGCTGTTCATCGGCCTTGCGCTCACGCTTTGCGTCGGCCAGTTCCTCGCTAAACGAAATACCGGCACTCTCCAAGCAAGAAGACACGGCCTTCAAGACCTTGTACATCTTGTCGTTGATGGCGTTGGACTTGTACTTCTCAACACTTTCAGCAACGGCTTCGCCAATCATCTTGTCGGCACGCTGCATAACGCATTCAAGCATCTTTTCGACTTGCTTGCGCTGTTTCGAACTGTCGGACTCGATCGCAGAAGCGAGTTCAGAACGGTATGCCGATTCAATCTTCCCCACGATTTCTGGGGAAAGCTGCGACATTTCGGCTTCTGTCAAAATCTTCGAGAGTTCCATCTTTTAAACTCCTTGACGCAATGCTGAAATTAGTGCATTCTTGTTATAGACACCATAGCACTCTTCTAGGTTTCCATAACCGCGAGCGATAGCGCGGCCATAACGACCCATCACGCTCTCGATAGACTCGACCAACGGTCGAGGTGCGACATTGGAAACAGACTCGGTAAGCGGCTTGGCCTTGGCTGAAACGCTTTCGGTGCGGCTGTTGAAAATGGCATCTTGACCGAAGGACGGGTTACCGACAACGTCGATGGTAATCATCGTATAGTCGTCGCCGATTTCTTCGTGGTCGCCAGCCGGTACAGTAGAACCAGCTCCACGGAGAGAGAATCCCGGATGATAACCGCCACGGATCAAGCCAGCGAGCGTCTTACCGGCAGGGGTTTCCTCCAGCACGACCATTCGCACCATAAGCTTGTTGCCTTCCATATGAAGGTCTTCGATAAGAGCGCAGACCTTCTCCAAATTCATTTCGAAAATCGGATAATCCTTCGCGTCACCATTGACATCGAGGCGCGGGTGATTGAGTTCGGCGGCAAGACGGCCACGAGACACCATCTCGGCCATAAGACGCTTCATTTCACGCTCAATGATTCGACGAGGATAAGAACGGTTATTGATACCCGGAATGTCACAGACGATACCAATACCCTCGATTACAAGACGCTTTACGCCGACACCGAACTCGTCGGTACGGTCGAGCAACTGTGCCTTCACGCCTTCCAGAAAAATATCACCGACTAAATGCTGCATAGCTGTACCCCTCACCATTTACTTTTTCGGTCCGATAGACTCCATAATGGCGACCGACGCACCGTCGATACCTTTTTTCATTGCCGACTCGACATACGACGAAATGATTCTCTTTACTGAATCTGTGTCGTTATTCAAAATACCCGACAATAAAGCTTTTCCATCCTTTTCTATCATCGTCAAAACCCACTTGGTTATATGCAGTTTATATAGTGTTGATAAGTTCCAAAAACACAAAAGGCTGGCAAATGCCAGCCTTTTTAGATCTGTATAACCGTTTAATCTTCTTGCTTAGGGGTTCTCCACCAAGTTATCGGATATTCGAACACCGTTTCGCCGTTGCACAGCAAACATCGGCGAGAAAAGTAGTAGCTCTCGAACATTTTTACCAATCCAGAGAGTTCGGGCTTGTCGGCGAATATCGTCGCATACACCGCCGAGATTCCTGGATCTTGCCTAGCTCGTTCCACGGCCATTTCGAGGAATCTCTTCCCAATCCCCTCGCCGCGCAATTCGGACTTCAGCGTGCCGATTTTCAAGCGAAAGCTAGGTGCGAAAGGCTTCTCCATCCGGCTATAATCCTCGTACTTACCCTCAATCTTCGTATAGAGCATAGCCTTCAAATTGCCTTCGGCGTCATAGACAACGTCGCAGCTCGCGTGTTCCTCAGCCTTGTTCCGGAACCAAGTGCTGAAATTGCGGTACATCGACTTCAAACTGTCAAAAAACGGGTCGTCCAGATTCAACTGGTCAAACGTAGTAGAAATTATATCTGCCATAATGCCTTATTTTAGCAAAAAATGATTTGAATTCCAAACAAAAAACGGTGGCGAATCGCTTCGCCACCGTCACCTAACCAAGGAGCAAAGTTAGGTCAACAATTACCAGTTGTTGTTCTCGAAGGAGAGACCACCGGCCACGTTGACAAGGTTGTCCTTAGCACCCGGAACAGTCTCGTAAGAGAGACCCGGCTGCAGAGAAGCACCGCCAACAGAACCGTTGCTTTCCCACGGGTTGTTCTCAAGGTCAATGCCAGTGATAACGCTAGACACATTCTTGAAGTGGATCAAGCGGTAGAACTGACCAGCACCGAGAAGGTTAGCCACAATGGCATAACGAGACTTCACGATGAGACGCGGAGAACCATCTTCCTGACCAGCAGTCTTACAGAAGATGTACGGAATATACGGCATCATGATGATACCAGATTCACCCTGACGCGGACCCTTATAACCAATCAAGGCATAAGAGGCGTTGGCATAGATATCCTGATAGAGCTTGATGTTGCCATTCAAGAGGCTACCAGCATCAGCCACACCACCAGCCGGCTGCACAGCGGCATCAGTCTGGAGGTAGGTCGGAGTGTAGATACCGTTGTTCAAGGTAGCGACAGCAGCAGCGATGTCCGGAGACACGATTGCAAAGTTACCGCAACCCATACGAGTGGTGAGAGCAATCTTACGAGAGACAGCAATCATCGTGTTAACGATACCACCGGCGATACGTTCAGCAGCCCAGCGACCCATACCAGCGTTGAGGCGGTTCGGATCAGCGAGGTCCATATCAATCGGCTTTTCACCACCGAGAGACGGAGTCTGAGCAACAATCACCATTGCCATAAGGATTTCACGGTCGATATTCTGCTGAATTTCAAACTGGAGACCTTCGAGGAGGAGAGCTTCAACGTCCTGACCGTGAGCGGCGGCCATATCTTGCTGAAGTTCGATGGTGTAGTGAGACTTGATGGCACGAGTACCAACCTTGATGGCACCAGAAATCACCTTGATAGATGCTTTCTTGATGTTGAAGGAGTATGCACCATACTGGTCGTCACCGGCGACATAGGAGCCACCGAAGTTGTTGTAGAGGAGACCCGGCTGAGCAGGATCGAAAGTGTTACCAGTAGCAGATGCGCCAGTAGTAGCGGTGCCTTCCATATAGTTAGAAAGCATTTCGCCAGCACCAGTGCTCCACGGGTTAAACGTACCAGCGAAGCCAGTGTGGTCGGCAACGAGGTCGTAACCGATTTCTTGCTTCTGACCGTTACGGAAAGCAGTGGTCTTCGTCGGTTCGTTATCATAGAGATAACGGAGAGCGAAGTAGATACCCATCGGAGTCGTGGTCGGAATCACGGCTACGGTCTTCATAGCGAGGAGTTCCGGGAACTGACGACGGATCATCGGAAGTGCGTACTGCTGATACTGAGCAACGTCAGCGGAGACGTTGGCAGCTTCAATCAATGCGCCACGGTTCAACTTATTCTGGTTTTCCAGAAGGGTAGCAATCACGCTGGCTTCTGCACGGGTGTGCATAGCAGGGCCGAGGTTGGACTCAAGCACAGACTGCCACTTACGAGTGAGGTTCTTCTTTTGAAGTGTCTGCATAGTGTTACCTACTTAGGTTGTGCCTTTTGGGTAGCACCACGCTTCCCGAAGGCTTCTTGACATAATGTTTAGCAGACCTAAAAAACACCTTCAAAAAAGGTGCCAAAACCTACATTGAAACGAAAAAGGCGGTCGAATGACCGCCATTTTCGCTACATTCCCGGAACTGGAGGAGGTGCGCCGCCGCCCATATCAGGTGCGCCACCGCCTTCACCACCTTCGTCGCCGCCTTCACCGGAAGCTTCGTTCTCCTCTTCCTTGCACCATTTCTTGTTGAGCAAGTAGACTTCGTCGGTGAGACGCAAGCCATAACGGAGAGCAAACTGCTTGGAAAGTGCGCCATTCGGGTTTTCCTTTGACGAAACGTGCTTCATCATAGAGTCAAATACGGCAAGCTTAGTCGTCCATTCCTCTGAATCAATGAAGTTCTTGAACCCGTTGGACTTCTTGAAACGAACCGTATAGAGTTCCTGAATCTTGATATTGTCGTCAATGGAATTGTCGGTATTGAGTACCATAATGAGAAGACGGATAAGAATTTCCTCAAACGGAGTCTGGTAACGCTCAACCAAGCGAGCGAAAGACACTTCAGCCTGAGTAACTTCACCAATCTTACCCTGAGAGTAGTTCTGGGAGTCGCCAGCAAGAGCGGTAATACGTCCCGGAGGAACCATCAAGGCGTTCACAAGGTTTCTCTTAAAGAATTTCAAGTCGTCAATGTTGCCAAGCTGCTCGCCGCCAGCCATACGCTCGATACCAGAACCGGTACGACCGTTACCAACGCCAATCACAAAGTGTTCAGTCAAACCAATCGCTTTACCAAAGTTCGTAATTTCGCCAGTCATCGGGTTGTAATCGAGCTTACGCGAGAACATCTTGGACTGGTCTTTCATATACTTTTCGGCGGTCGCCTTGGTCATACCAGAAACGTCGCACTTGAGAACGAGCTTTTCAGAACCCCAAAGAACACGGTACATCACCACCGAGTCTTCGATGGTATTCAACTGGTTATACGGCTTCATAGCCGGTTCAAGGATAGAACGAGGGTCATTGATGCCGCCCGGACCGGCCATACCGAGGGAAGCGTAAAGGATCTGCTGCGGAGAGAAGTCAATGTAGTTCTTGCCGTTGGTCTGCTGCGACACCGGACCGGTGAGCATCTGGCGGAAACCGATGATAAGGTTGTCCTGAACCACGACAATCATATTTTCTTCCGGAAGCATATTCAAGCCGACAATCTTGTTCGACTCGACATCGTAAATAACTTCGAAGAAGATACGGCCACGAGTGAGTAGGTACTTCATATACTCCCAACCCTTGCTATGGAGCTGGAAGATACGTCGTAACACTTGCTGGCGGAAAATCTTGCCAAGCTTGATCTTCACGGCATCGCCGATTTCCGCGTCCGGGTCAATCTTGAGCGAACAGATCTCGTCAAGGTCATCCTTGTACATACCCTCGTTACAGAGTTGGATCAAGGATTCGTTCACTTCCGAACGGCAAGCGACAGTATCGTACTTCAATGCACGCTCGACGTTCTTGCGCCAGTAAAGCTCGACTTGGTTTTCGGCGATGGCGTTCTGGATGCGCTGCGGGTCGATCTTGTCGGTCGCGATACCCAAAGCTGGCATATAGCTGCTGAACCCGTCAGGCGAGTTGCCGTTCGGGTACATCATCTGGCTAATGCCTTGTCCTACGATGTTTCGTGACGCACGGATTTGTCTAACCACGTCGCCACGGTTAAAGATTCGGTCAAATAACTGACCCTTTTCATTAGCAGCACCGTAATCTCGGACGTGCGAGAGCACGCGAGAAGCAACGGTATCTGTCTTTGGTAGTTTCTTTGATAGCATAGTCTATCCCCAGGACAAAACTAGTCCATTGTACTCAATGACAAACTGAGGAATACGTTCCTTCACATAATAGTCCTTGAGTTCCTGTAAATGAATGTTCTTGGAAAGCAGTCTCTTCTGAAGCAAGAGACAGTTCGATATGTAGATGAAATCGTCAGCACCTACGTGAAACAAAGGCTTTCCGTTATAATTATCCGCCATACGACGCCAGCTGCCTCCATAAGCGAGCATAGTTGTCGCCATCTTCCGTGTTCTTCGAGCACAGATCGTTCTTGATGAAATACTTCGCGAGACGAACGGCCAGCAAGTGGCCTTCAGGCAGAAGCTGACGATAATCGGCCAGCCCACCCTTCTTCAAATAATCAACGATTTCGTTACGTGAACCCAGCGAGCGGACGCTGAAAGTCGACTCGACGGACGGCAGAACATAACGAACATAGGAATCGTCCGAAACAAGTTCGCTGTTATTCCTAATTGCCGCCATAATAAAGTTGGCAATGGTCAATGCACGTTCGAGACGCTGTTCCTTGGACATTCCGTCGGCCTCCTCTTCCACATACTCGCCACGGCCACGCTGTTCCGGCGGGAGGTAGGAGGTTTCCTCGACAAGAGCTATGACGGGTTCGAACTTCTTCCAGTAGCCATCCGTCTTACCGCCAGCCATCAGATACATCGCGTCAAGGTCGTCATAATCAGCGGACAATGCGGCAATACCCTTTTCGCCGAGCAGACCCTTGAGCTGCATAATGAACTTGTCCAGATTGGTGTAAGCCCAAGAACCGTTCGTCGCGTTCGCTATGGGGTTTCCCATATCGTCGATAGCACCAGAGAAGTAGGAATCGCTCTTTTCGATAGGACAGCGCAAACGCTTCATAAGATAAGCGTACACCATATCGTCGAACTCTGCTTTCTTTGTCTTGTACACCTTTGCCATTGTTATACCTACTTTGTAGCCTTGAGGGTCTGGTCGTGTGTGAACACCATATCCCAAGCGTTCTTGTTCTTCATATTGTCGTTGTTCATAAAGCACGGAACAGTCGGCTGCGGAGCAGGGCCGGTACTCATAGGCGGATGCGGCTTACTCTTGTCTTGCCAAACCTCAATGTGGAAGGCCGGGTCCTTGACCTTCGGGCCGCCATATTCAGCTGGGCCGAAGTAAGCCTTCAAATATCCTTCGAGTCGAGCCTCGTAACAAGCGTTGTTGATTCGCTTCAACTGTTCTTCACTATAATGGAATTCCTTTCTAGTAGACGCCGGACCCATATCGACGGCTTGCACGACATTCTGGTCTTGTCCGTGGTTGGAGACCGGAGTACCAGCCGCCAAAAAATCCTCGCATTTCTTCAACATTTTCTTGCGAGCTTCCTCGATGTCGGAAGACTTTTCGAGACGCTTCAGCACACCGTTATTGACACGCTTGGACACGTCAGTATATTGCTGGTCGACCTCACGACCCCTCGCGCCATAGTTCACCGCGATCTGGCCGTTATGACTCTGACGGTTATTAAGCATAGCGCGAGTCTGCGCTTCAGGGCTACGATAAACCGATGTAATTACTACGCCCGGCACTTGAGCCTTCGCCAAGATGTAGCGAATCGTGTCCATCGTGATATCGGACACCTCGTTTGAACCCTTTTCAGCCCAGTTCACAATCTTGAAATTCTTCGGGTCGACCGGAATGTTGATGTTCTTGTTTTCGTACACCTTGATAGTGCCTTTCACAAGCCAGCCGAAATTACGTTTCAGCAAGTGGGGCATCGTATGAACCGGTTTCGCCGGAACCTTTCCAAATTCAATGGTATCGACGCCGCATTCCCTATAAATCTTGTTGGCCTCGTCGATTCTACGCTTACGAAGCTCATATGCGTTCGGGTTAGAGTCGTAAGTCATATGAGATAGCAAGTCGGCGATAAGCTGGAAATGCAGATACGCAAGCTTCTTGTTTTGCGGAACACCGTTTGCTACGACCACATTGGTACCATATTCGGACGTTGTTGCAGTTACTACCTTCTTGTTGTCGTCAAGGTAAGTCATATCCGGCAACATATGCAGCGTCATTGTCTTAGTAGACCCGATAAGATAAGCCATACCGACATTCGCGCAATACGAAATAAAGCCAGATTCCGGGCAAATCTTTGGATCGACTGCAAGGCCGTTCGTCTTCAAATAACTGCATACCGCCGTCTTTACCGCTTCTGGGCAAGAGTTGTGAGTAATGCAACCCCAGTGCAAATACGCCCAGTTGTTGTCATTCTTAATTGCACCCCACAACAAAAGCTGAATCATCTTGAAATAAGCGAGCTGCAGCTGACCTTCGGTAAGCTCAAACTCCTTCTGCTCGTCAGTAAGTTCGGAATATCTCTTATCGGATACTTCGTACAAAGTATTGAACTGTTCCGCCGTAATCCCATTGACAGCGTCACCTTGAGTTCGGCCTTCTTCATCTACGTCAGGAACGGAGAATATCATCTTCAAAACGAGCAGTCTAGCGATTCCGCCAGTATTCAGCTTGATACCGGCACCAATAGCCACGCTACCGTCGTCGGCCTCATAAAACTTGTTGGACTTGAATGTCTCGTGGTCATAAAGGAACGTCCAATCCGGAGGATAGGAGCCTTTCTTAAACGCATTGGCAAAACTAATCGGCAAGCCGCTAAATCCGATACAAATAGGCGGAACGACTTCCGGGTCGAACTTGCAACCACCTTGGATAGACGCAACCAAGTTCGAAAGGGATTGTCGGGTGGCTTCAGCGGCACCGCCAGTAAGTCCACCCAAGGCGGCACCAATACCGTCAAGTTCGGCGGCAGACATAGCACCACGTTGGTCGAGCTTGTTGACGATTCCTTCTACACCCGGACAGAGAACGCCGTACTCTTCGTTACTCAAATAGTCTTGCAGCATTTCCGCAATGGCGTCACACAAATCCGAAATTCGATGCTGGTTATATTCGGGAACGCCAGCACGCTGCCAAGCGGTCAAATTGTTAGATTCGTCCGCTATATCGAAGAAACCGTGCTTGGTCATAATCTCATAAAACTTGCCGGAAGTGCCTTTAGCCTTCTCGGTAGCATTATCGATCATTCCCTTGGTCTTACCAGAAAAATGTCCATTAGGCATCGAGTTCATATTTTGCAGTTTATATACTTTTAGCCATTTCCTTTGAAATTAGTCCATTTACACAAAAAAGCCGCCCCTTGCGGAGCGGCCTTTGAGGATACTACGAAAGTATTAGGCGTTACGTACGGATTCGACGATAGCGTCAAGTTCCTTCTGGAGGTTGTCGCCTTCGGAACGCTTGGTAGCGTCGGAAACGATGGATTCCAGCTTGGCCTTGGCAGCGTCTTCGTCGGCCTTCATCTGAGCCATAGCGGCTTCCACCATAGCGATGGTTTCGCCAACGGCATCAGACTTCTTTTCCGGAGCGGCGGTCACCGATTCCACGACGGGTTCGGCCTTTTCCTTGACCTCTACGGATTCGAGGATGCTGTCAAGCTTACCCTTGAGTTCAGAAGTCTTTGCGGCTTCGGCTTCGAGCTGAGCCTTTTCGGCAGCGGCCTTGGAAGCCTGAGCAAAGTTGGCAACGATAGATTCAACCTGAGCCTTCTGGTCACGAGACTTTTCAGTCTTCACGAAGTTAGACATAACCGACTCAATCTGAGCGATAGTCTTGGCCTTCTTTTCCTTGGCTTCGTAAGCTTCGATCTGAGCCTGAACCTTTTCGGCAATACGGTTAGAACGGAATTCCTTGGCAATGGCTTCTACCTTTGCTTCGGCGTCTTCGGCATTAAAGCCTTCCTGAACGATCTGTTCATCAGCCTTTGCGCCACCGTTTGCGCCACCGCATTCTTCGTTGACTTGAACGTCAGTGCCAGCGTCAGCACCAGCTTCTTCGGTCACAGTAGCTTCGCCTTCGGGAATTGCTTCCTCCTTGGCGGTTTCTTCTGCGGCAGCAGCCGGTTCAGTCACTTCAGTAGCGGCACCAGCTTCACCTTCGGTCAAGGCTTGAGCTTTCTTGGCGACGGCTTCGAAGTCGAAATCATCGTCCTTATCTTCCTTCTTGTCGTCCTTGCCTTCGTCCTTGGATTCGTCCTTACCGTCATCCTTGGATTCGTCAGCCTTCGGTTCAGCCTTCGGTTCATCCTTGGCTTCACCTTCAGCCGGGGCGGCATCGCCACCTTCAGCTGGAGCGGCATCGTCTTCAAGACCAAGGTCATCGTCGGCTTCGATATCGCCGAGATCCTTGTCAAGGTCATCGAGACCGTCGAGGCCACCAGCATCGAGTTCGGCAGCTCCGTCTTCCGGAGCCGGTTTGTCTTCTACGCCGAGGTCAGCACCGAGGCCGTCGGCAGCACCAGCATCTTCGATGCCAGTGTCGAGAGCACCGAGACCGTCGTCTGCGGCAAGCGGGTCAGCACCGAGGCCATCGTCGACATTAGGTTCGAGAGAAGGTTCAGTCGGTTCAACAGTCGGTTCAAGCGGTTCCATAGTCGGAGCCGGACCACCAACTGCGTTCGGGTCTTCAGCCGGAGCAGCGGCATCTTCGCCAGCCGCTGGAGCAATATCGTCGGCAACAGTACCGTTCGGCTGAGCGTCGGAGACGTTCTGGGACTGCTGGGCGTTCTTGGCCTTTGCGATAGTGTCCTTGATGAAGCCAACAAGGTCACCCTTGATGATGGAGCCGCCCTGAGCAAGCTGGGCGCACTGCACGGCACCGCAAATGTCGGTGATGTCTGCAGCAGTAATCGTGGTTCCCGGACGCTTTGCAGCTTCTTCGGCAAACTTGTCAATTACAAACTTCTGGGTCTGTTCGTCTTGGAGGTCGTCGCCAAGGTCGGCAAATTTTTCAGAAGAATCGCCGTAGTTGGGATCGGTAGACGGATTAACCGTCATCAGCTCGTCGAAACCCTTCGGTTCGAAATCTTCTTCGGGAGGCAGACCAAGGTCCAACTGGCTACCAAAAGACTCTAGCTGAGCCTTCGCATCGTCAATCGCGAAGATGCTCTTCACTGCGTTTTTGTTAAGTTCTGCTTGTGTCATTGTTCAGTATCCTTATCTGTAGCCAATTAGGCTCATTTTCCGAATAGTTTATATTATGTCCCAGATTTTT
>Ga0310694_10000631_pt1 | contig 44737 bp, 28 predicted proteins | sample 174DNAGHGhighgp2_FD_203884 | JGI IMG/M metagenome (GOLD analysis project Ga0310694, IMG submission 203884) | Sheep rumen microbial communities from Palmerston North, Manawatu-Wanganui, New Zealand - 1742 DNA GHGhigh gp2 (v2) (version 2) | ecosystem: Host-associated > Mammals > Digestive system... | reverse complement strand
CGGGAAACTTCGCCTTCCTTTGCCTTGCCAACGAGGGTGAGGAAATCCCCGAGGAATTGCGTGACTTCACACGACTCTTCCCCTACGACGTGATGATGTCGAAAGAGTTCAATCCCGACATGATCGACTATGACGACAACAATCTCATGACACTCGAGCGAAACACGGATGCCACCATCGTCTGGCAGAAATATGGAAAGGGACTGGTGGAGGAGCTGGCACAAAAAGCCGCCATCGTACAGGTTGGCAACCAGGACATACGCAATTTCCGCGTCTCTTCAAACCATCAGTTGACAACAAGGGGTGAATACGTGCTTGTGCCGTTCTGGTTCGTATATTACAACTACAATGGCAAGCAGTATCATTTCCTGATGGACGGCATCGGGCAGCGCACCTGCTACAGCCACCCGGTGGATGAGAAGGAGGCAAAGTTTGTCGATGACAAGGAAAGGGTCAAGAAGATTGTCAATTGGTTGTGGGTGCCGGCATTGGTGGTTGCAGCGTTGGTCAACATGACCGCGGCTGTAGGATGCCTGGCCGTCTGGTTCGTTGCAAAAATCATCGTCGGCAGGATGATGAACGGCCAAATACAAGACCAGCTTGACAAATCGAAAAACCTGCGACTGGCGGCCGCAAGTAATTTGTGACCATGCTATTTCACCACCACCTTGTAGATGGTGTTGCCGCGTGAGCCTATCACCGCAGCATTGCCCACCACCACTGGCGAAGACTCAAAATTCATACCCACTTGTTTTTTGACCAACACTTCGCCGGTGGTGGCGCGTATCAGATACATCTTGCCACCACAGTCGCATTGCAGGATGAACATCTCGTTGTTTTCGTTCAGGAATGCCACCGGCGACGCCCAGGCGTAGCGGTCGAGTTGCACCATGTAGCGCTCTTCGCCCGTGGCGGTGTCAAAGGCATGGAATTGGCCGGAGGCGTCGCCCTTGCCATCGGCACCGTTGCGGGAGATGCTGGCAAAAATCATACCCTTGGCATCGCCGCTGCCCAGCAGGGGCGTGTCATACAAGCCACCGTCGTCGACGCTTTTCCCATGGTGGAAACGACCACATGGAATCTCCTTCTCCCACACCAACTGGCCGTTGAGGCCGTTGAGTTTGATGAAATGGCAAATCCCCGTCTCCCCCTGTTTGTCCACTTCGCAGCCGGTATACAGGTAGGGGATGCCGTTTTCCACCTGGCATACGATGCTGGCGTCGGTGTCATCGTGGTTGGAATAATACCACACCGGCTTCATCGTGTTGAGGTTGATGCAGATGATGTTGCCATGGTTGTCGCCAAAAAAGCCATAATTACGATAGGCGCAGATGCTGTTCTCTATGCCCGGGGCGGCACCGTTGACCGTATATCGCAGCACGCTGACCTCGGTAAGCTGCCCTTTCGAGCGTTGGTATTTGTAGACGCTGCCATTCTCGCCGCACCAGAAGAGGAAGCCTCCGACGACCACGGGTGAGGAGTCGTAAGCCCCCCAGTTGCGACGGGCCTTCGGGTCGATGCCGCGCGCCTGGCTCTCGCTGTGCTTGTCAAGGTCGAAGACCATGATGCCAAAGGGCTGTTCAAAGGGGAGGCCTTGGCCAACGTATAGGTTGTTGTATTCGGCATCGTAGCACATGGTTCCCTTGATGGCGTTGTGGGAGTAAAGCGAGGTGCGGGTGCTGTCGCCTGTGTCGAAATTGATGAAATAGATGTGGCTGCACAAAGACCCAGCCACAATCTCGTTGCTCTTTTTCAGATACAGCGGCTGGCCCGTCCAGCCCGAACCACCGCCCCATTGCGTGTTCTGCCAAGTCCTTTTGTAATCTTCTCCTGTGCGGAATTCCCATGCCACTTCGATGTCGGTGGGAGTGCCTTGCACGCGTCCGCCGAAAGAACCATTGCGAGACATGTTCTTGCGAAAGGTGCATACATCCTCGCCGGCATAGCGGTCATCGAGGTCGGTGAGCGGATGGTCCAAGGAGTCGGCCTGGTCTATTTTGTATTGGATGGCTTCTGCCGAGGCGTAGGTCGTGTCTGGCAGGAACAAGTCGGTATATACGGTGTCCTTTGCTGCGGCCTGGTCTTTGGAGGATGATTTCCCTTTGCATCCCGACAGGAAGGACAGGGTGAGAAACACGACTGCTGCAAATGGCATGAGGTGGTGGAAGGTGTATGTCTTCATCTTTTGCTTGCTTTTTGGGGCACCTGTTTTTGATATCAAATGTGGATGCAAAAATAAGCTTTTTCCGCGTTATTTTTGATTTTTTGGAGAACTTTTTTAGTTTGGCAACTCTTCAGAGAATATTGTTTTTGACACGCGCTCGGCTTTATCGCTTGGCTCGTCCAAGAATGATATGCTTTGGCTCTGTTCGCAGAATGGTTGCGTTGAATTGGTGGCATGCCCAATCAAGCTTTTTCAATCCTACAAATGCTTCCTGAAGAACTCCAGCACCCGCTGCTGGGCCTTTAGTGGACAGCTGTGGGGGATGTCCCATATCTCCGTCTCCAGACGGTCGTCGGCCCCTTGCGACTTCCACGTCTCGTGCATGGTGGCGAAAGCCTTTTCCACACCGGGCACGGGGAAGAGCTTGTCTTGGGAGCCGTTGATGAACAGCATCGCCTTCGGGCACGCCAGGCTGGCGACATGGGGATAGTCCATCCAGCGGCGCAAGCCCGGGAAACAGTTGGCGAAGCCTCCGTTCTCCGTCCGCTTGTAATTGAAACTCATCTGCTCGTCGGTCGTCACCATCCAGCAGACGGCCGTCCCCACCTTGATGCGGTCGGAGAGGGCCGACAGCATCCATGCACGGTAAGCACCCATGGAACAGCCGGTGCAACCTATTCTCGATGCATCCACCTCGGGCATCGTGGCAAGATACTCCGTGCCGGCGATGTCGTCGTAGGTCATGTAGGCCGACAGGTCGATGCCATACATCATCATATTGCCGGCTATCATATCATACCGGTCGCGGTTGGGGCCTTCCATCTGTCCGCGCTCACCCCACATCGGAGCATCGGCGGAGAACACCACATAGCCGTTGCGTGCCAGGAAGTCGCCGAAGAACTGTCCTTCATAGAGGTTGGCCGCCCATTCCTCGGCATCCTTGACAACCAGGGAGTCCTCGCAGGCCAGCGGACGTATCATCTTCTCCTTGCCTATGAAGAGATGGGCGCCATGGTCGTGCAGGGCGTTGACGGCGGGGAAAGGCCCCTTGCCGTCGGGGATGAGCACATAGGCGGGCACGGTGTAGTAGCGGCTGAGACGAATCTCTATCTTGCGCGCCTTGTAACCCTCGCGCTGCTCCTCGCAGAGCACTTTCACGTCATAGCCCTTGGAGGGTGCGGGCGGGGGGGCAAGCATGCAGTCGAACACCTTTTGACGGGCCACGCGCCGCCACTCGTCGAAATCCTTGATGTCGCTGTTGCCCCATGCCAGCGGAAAGTCGAAATCCGCAATCAGGGAGTCGGCATAGACGGGTAGGTTGCGCTTGAATTCGTATTTCTCGCGTTTTTGGGCGATGGCGCTGCCGGCACACACCATCATCATCATCCATGCAAGAATCAGTGTCTTGTTATTGGTCACTTGCTTTGCATCCATCACGTTTTTCATTTATCGTTTCTTCTCACGAGCGCAAAGATACAACATTTTTGCAACATTTACCTCAAGTTTAATTGCTTAACTATCTGGAGTCAAAAGGGGAGAAAGTCTTCACAACGATGTTCACGATGTAACTTCATATTTTTTCTTTTTATTTCTACACCAAATTCCCAAACTCTCTTTCCTAAGCGAAGCCATTTTTTTATATAGTTGTATCTTCTTGGCGACGGGCGGGCACAAGACCCGCCCCTACGACTTCGGGGGCATGCTTGACATGGTTTTCAGCCGTATGGCATTTATTCTTTCTTCTTCCACATTACAGAAAATGAATGGTTAATTAAGGCCATTTATATACAATAGGCTCTTCCACATATAATTACCGTGTAATTTCTCATATAATTTTCTTGTTTGCATCGCGTCTTTTATTTTTCATTTATTATTTTTTCAATTTGCTCTCTTGCAGCAGCGATAGACCCACCCAACATTATGCTATCGATGATTTTTTGTATCCTACTTCTTTGTTTTCTCTTGGAGGCCTTCGCACGTAAAGAATTGATAGCTTGAATGTCATTTCTTTCTTGGGGAGTAAAAACACTATAAGCAGCATTTATATCACCATTTTTCCTATCACCGAGTACGATTTCAAGAGCATCCTTTCTACTCATTTGAGGTGTTGTATTTTTAGCAATTTTTCCCAATTGGGATTTTGCATCAGCTATTGATATTTTCCCCGTTCTTAATTGACTTAATACTTGGTTTGCTTGTGCCCTTTTGGCTTGACTTATTTGGACGCTCAATGCCCTGATAACCTCAATGTCGTTTCTTTCTTGTTGAGACAATGCATTTCGTGCAGCGGTCATATCCCCTCGTTCATCAAGTAGGATACCGATAGCGGTGGCCTTGGACATCTGAGGGGTGGTTTTGGGAGGAGCTTCATTCACGTCCGTTGTTTTGCCTCCTTCATTCCTTTTGGGCGTTTCTTTTTCTTTGGCCGTTTGGTTTTCCGGCAGATTGACAGCATTGTCCTTGGGCTTTTCCTCGTTGACAATCTCCTCAGAAGGGGTGTCTACCACTTCTTCTTCCATGGTCGTCTCTTCGCTCACCACCTCTTGGTTGGGTTGCTCTATGTTTTCCTTTGGACTCGTTTGCTCAGTGAGAGGTTTGTCCTCTTTTGTCTCCTTGTCTTTTGGCCATAGGAAAAACAGCAGGGCTGCAGCCACGGCAGCCGCACCGGTGATAAGAGCGGCTTTCATAAATCCATTCTTTTTCGTTCCCGTGGTGTTGACGGGAGTCCTTTTGCCATCGGTTGTATACATGGGTTTGGTGTCGCGACCCTCCGTTTGTGCTGCGTCATCATCATAGGTTTTCCTTTTGATGACTTTCGTCTTGTTTATTGTCTTTTGTGGGGCAGGGGAGGGCGGCGCTTGTGGTGCCTGTGAAGCCTTGGGCTTGCCGGAGGGGACAGGGAGGGTGATGGTGGGTTCGCAATTCATACCCAACTCCAGACGTTTCACCGCTTCCAGCACGGGATAGCGACTGTAACGCATCAAGGCGCTCAACTGGTTCATATCCTTGGGTATGAAGGCGGCTACACTCAAGCCATTCATCACCGGCAGAAGGGAGGCGCGCTCCACCAATGGTGTATACCGGTCCAACAGTATGGAAAACTCGCCGTCGTCAATAGGTGAGATAGGTACCGTCCCATGGAAAAGATCCAGGGCGGCGTTGAGAATCTCAAGGGGACTCGCTCCGTTGGCAAGGAGATGGGTGGGAGGCAGAAGCAAGCAAACCAGCAACTGCCCGGGATGGCCGTCGGAAAAGGAATATTCCTTGGTATGCAATGTGTATGCGGTGTAATCCTGGCCATGGGTGATGCTCCATGAACGGTCCTCTGTTACCAAGGCAGGGGTGAAAGGGGTGAATTTCCCAGATGCTTCGCCCACGGAAACAATGGGGGTGGGGTTGAGACCACCCTCAAGGCTTCCGCCATATACACGTAATGAAATGCTGCTGAATGGCATATGATATTTTAGACTTTGGTTTTATTGTGGAAGAGAAGGGGTGTCATACTGCAGTGTAGGAAGTACTCATGTACTTTAGCTGGGTAGCATCAATTGCTCTTCGGGATTGATGTCAATCTGAACCGTCTTGAAATGAATACCTGAATTGGCAATCAAACTGTTGGCAGTATGTTTATTCATATGATGTGTCGTTTCGTATTTAAGCGTTTGCAATTGCCATTGATTGGTAAATATAGGCAACGGCGTTAGAGTATTAGGGTTGTGATAGCCTGACTTTTGATTGGTGTTTGTTCATTATGGGTGATTTGTTAACACGACCTTTGGGCTATATAACCACGTTGGCGATGAATATATTATGCAAAAGTAAAGAAAAATTAGGATAGTTCAAAATTATAAGCAAACTTTTTTATCCAACTGAAACGTGACACTCGGTTTTTAGGAAATTTCGTAGTCTTGTATGGCCGCTAAGAATCATATGTTTCAATGATATTAGCTGAAGAGTTGCGTTGTTGGCCATGCTGGTTAATTTTTTTTAATTCCGGTAATAGATTCTGCACACGAAGGTGCTCTATAAAGACAAATAAGCAAAAAAATCAAAAACAATTTAAAAAAACATAAGATTATGAAAACGAGATTTTTCCTTACGGTTATTGCAGCCGTCATGATGGCAACAACGGTTTCTGCACAAGAAAAGTTTGCTGAAGAGCTTGGCGTCATGTCTTATATTGAAATTGGTGGGCACGTGACAGCGCTCCTTGACATGGACGACGACGGTGAAGAGGATATCTTGATCATTGATGTGGACGACTCCAATGACTTGTCCAAGGCCGACATCATCGTGAATTGCGAAGACGGAGCTTACATCACCGTTGGCGATTGTATGGAAGAGGATGAAGAAGAGCAAGTGAATGAGCATTTCTTCGAAGGGCAAACGGTGGTATGCTATGACCAAGTCGACGGACTTGAAGTGGCCAACCTTGACTTGAACGGCGACGGTGAGATTGACCTCTCAATCATCGATGCCGACGAATCCCGCACCTTGTCAGGGAATGACGTCGTGATGGATTACAACAACGGTACTGTAGCCACCGTAGGTGAATGGCTTGGAGATGATGAGTAACCGCTCAAAAAGGATAAAGGCATAACCAAAAGAAAAATATACAAATACGATAGATAATCACCATTGTAAAATACAAGAGGGGGTGTGTCAAAATGAAATGACACACCCCCTTGATAATTGTATACGACCTCGTCCGTGTCGCCTTGTCAGTCGTGAGCCTGTTGCTCAAGGTCGAAATTCACCTTGCCACCCCGGTAATTGGTGAACACTCCTTTGTATCTATGGAGCCCCCAGCCGATGGAAGTAAGTTATTTGACTTGACCATGGTCTGGTGACAAAGGGGTTTGCAGGCTGTCTTCTATCGGGGGAGGCCCATACACACAAGATTGAGATTTGAAATAACTCCCAAACAACCATATGAAGGCGCCGACAATCATCATGCCGATGATGATGGCAATGACAAGACATGAACATCTCTGCATCCGTGCTATAGGTGGAGGTCCATAAACAGTCGGCTGAACAGGTGGAGGCCCATAAAGATTCGGCCGTCTTGGTGGTTTCCCAGGTTTGTCTTTGGGTTGTTGTTTGTTTTCTCTGTCGCTCATAAAAAAGGTATTTCAGTTCAATTTGCAATTATCATGGAAACAATGGAAACCATGGAGCCTCCCTTGAGCACTAGGGGTCGACGCCTCCGAGCGTCGCAACCTCCGGAAGCCCATGGAGCCTATATGTTTGAGAGTGCGTCCAAGAATTCCATCACCGTCTGGTAGCGCTGCCTCTTCATCGGCTCCATGGCCTTGGCGATGCATTTCGTCAGGGCGTCATTGACTCCGGCGTTTTTCAATATGTCATCGGGGAAACCCTCGTTGAGTATTGTTTTTCAATCATTCTGGCTTGATGGCAATTGCCGCGTATGTTCTGGCAGCCGGGGGCACCCCAAGAAGGTTCATCGGCCATCGTTTTGCAAAGATAATCATTTTTTTTACATGGGATGGGATAAAAAGAGGAAAAATGAATAATCATCCATTTTTTTCATTATCTTTGCAATGTCCTTTGGACAAGTAGATGCCTCACTTGCGGAAGGCGTGGGTGAGACAACTGCACACCGATGCAAAGCGGAACAACAACAACTCAAAAATTTGAATCATGATGATGAAAAAACTTTCCATTATTCTTGCGATGCTGGCAATGGTCGCAACAATCAGCGCTGCAAACGCCATCAAGATTTACCGTGGCAACAGCACCTATGTCGGGAATGTGGTCTATGCATGGGATGGCAAGCACCTCTATCAAGGCAACTCCACCTACGTGGGCAACATCCTCTACACGTGGGACGGCAAGCACCTCTATCAAGGCAACTCCACCTACGTGGGCAACATCCTCTACACGTGGGACGGCAAGTGCATCTACCAAGGCAACTCCACCTACGTGGGCAACATCCTCTACACGTGGAACGGCAAAAACATGTTTCGCGGCAACACCACCTACGTCGGCGAAATCCTCTGCACGTGGGATGGCAAGCATCTTTATCAGGGCAACTCCACCTATGTGGGCAACATCACCTACACCGCTGACGGGCCAATCCCGCCTGTCATCATCTCACTGCTGTTGTAGGCGTGGATGGTGCGCTTGCTTCATTCGGTGGATGTCAACACCAATGCTCTTTGGCCATGGCTTGTCCACCAAAAGATTGAAGGCTTGGGAAACAACCTTTTGGTTTCCCAAGCCATCATCAGTATGATGCCGTTTTATTGGTAGGCATAAGCCCAATGGGGCAAGTAGTCCGGGTTCAAGCCAGTCCTTGCCACATAAGCAAAGATGTCGTGATCCTCATTGCCTAAAAATTCCGGGTGATTGTCGGCAAAAGCACGAATGGCGTCAGATAGTTTGTCTCTTTGGTCACAAACCTCAGGCCATTCCATGACAACATTGTTGTAATAGTCATCAAGTTGCTTTTTTGCTAATGCGAAGTCTTTTCCATTCTCGCTATTGGCATCGATTTTGACGTCCTTCAAAAGTTTCTCGGCACACTCATAGTAGTGTGCATAGGCCAGGAGTCCGTCTGCTTGTTTGGCGATTTCGCTTTTTGCACTACTGTCACCATACTTCACGTTTCCTGTGGATTGACCGCTCCAGTAAGCTATGCAACTGCAAACAACAATGGCTAAAATAAACAAATAATTTTTCATAAAATACTTTTTTGAATCCAACATACATTTCTTGCTCTCTAACCATTTATTACCGAAAAGTCAAAAAGGTAAACAATCAATGAAAAAAATGATCATGCGCGGGCGTTCCCGCCCGCATCGATAGTAGCGACAATTTGTTTTCGGACGGGCACAAGACCCGCCCCTACGACTTCGAGGGACCGCTTGGCTCAGTCGTTGGTTTGCTTTGCCATCTGTTCCAATGCCCTGTAGTCGGTCTTTCCCCTTCCCGTTTTTGGGAGTTGCGGAAGGAGCACCACCTCCTGGGGCATCATGTAGGCGGGTAGGTGTTGCCGGCAGACTTGCAGGATGCTTTCTTTTAACGATTGCTGTTTGACGTCGTCATTCTTGATGATGAAATCGCATGTGGCTTGGCAACGCTGGGAAGCGTCGCCCCCTACGGGTTGCACAAACGCTTGCAGGTGTGCAATGTGCTGCTCGTCGGCTACCCCCACCACGCAACAATCCTCCACTTCGGGCAATGCCATGATGACTTGTTCGATGCGATACGGAGAGATTTTGGTTACCAAGCCATTGTCGTCGCGTGTGAGGATGAGTCGTTTCATCCTCCCGGTGATGAAGAGGATGCCGTCCTCGTCGAGGAATCCCAGGTCGCCAGTGTGCAGCCATCGCGTGCCGTCCGCATCGGTGTGAATGACCTGCCGCGTGGCCTCAGGGTTGTTGTAGTAGCCCGCCATGAGGGTGGGGCCGGAGAAGCACACCTCACCCTCTTGGCCGTAGGTGAGTTCCTCGCCCGTGTTGGTGTCCACGATTTTGCAGTTGGTCTTCACCAGCGGACTGCCCACGCTGCCGGGCGGGTTGCGCCATGGGAGCGAATAGGTGGTGGCACAGGTCATCTCCGTCATTCCGGTGCCTTTGATGAGTCCTCCTTTCGCCCCGCAGCGTTTCAGCAGGCTGTTGATTTTCTTTTCCGTCTTGATGTCCATGTGTTCGCCCCCCGAAGCGATAAACTTGAGTTGTGAGAGGTCGGTTTGCTCGATGTGGGGGATGTGCAGGATGGCATTCCAGTAGGTCGGGATGGTGAGGATGTGGTCGACGTGGTATCGTTGGACATACTCCACGAATTTCTCTGGTTGGTAGTGTGGGATGAGCGCCACTTTGAGCCCATGGGAAAGGTGTCTGAGGATGGTGCTCACCAGGCTGTAGTTGATGAAAGGCGGCAGGGTGGCCAGAAGGCATTCCTGGCGCTGATAGTCGATGCCCGCCAGCCCTTGGAAAATCTCTGCCTGCAGGTTGAGGTTGGTGCAGACCACCCCTTTCTGCGTCCCCGTGGTGCCGCTGGTGTGGGAGATGAGGGCGAAGTCGTTGGTGGCCCTGGCTGGAGCCGGCAGGTGGGTGGCGCCGCCTTGCAGGATGAAGTCCTCCCAAGACTTTAGGGTCTTTAGGGTCTTTAAGGTCTTTAGGGTCTTTAAGGACTTTAAGGTCTTTAGGGTCTTTAAGGACTCGTCGGACTTTGGGGGCGCCCCTGTCGCCACGATAGCCTCCACCTTGGTGTTTTCGAGCACCTGGCTTGTCACGGCAAGGTTTCCTGCAAACATCAGCAAAACGCGGCTGTGGGTTTCGTTGAGGTATCGGCAAGTGTCCTCCGCGTTGGCGAGGGGGTGTGTCATGTTGGCGATGGCGCCGATGCGGTTGATGGCATAGAAGGCCACGACGGCCTCGGGGATGCAGGGAAGGGCCACCGTCACGATGTCGTCGCGCCCGACACCAAGTGCCAGTAATGCCTTCGCGCATTGGTCGATGCGCTCGAAAAGTTCGCCGTAGGTGATGGTGGTGTCGAGATAGAGGATGGCGGTGTCGGAAGGGTGGTCGTGGTTGTTTTCCACCAGGAATTCGTATACCGTGCTGTCGGGAATGGGAGCGTCGATGTCGGCTTGCTGGTGGTATTTCAGCCAGGGGCGTTCCATGGAAGGCAGTCTCACTGCATGGTTCATGGCTTCTTGGTGGCTTTAGGCTGTTGTGCTGGCATCAACCTCGGTTCGAAATGCTTGCTGACACACCGGGTGAGCAGGGTGGCGAAGATGAGTTGGTGGGGGATTTCCGGATTGCCTGTCAAGATGGGCAGGAGGACCATCGTGACGAGGATGACGGCGGCGTAGGGAAGCCATACGCGACGATGCCAAGGCTTTTTCCTACCGACAAGCCACAACAACAGCGGGACGAGGTTGAACACAAGGAGCATCCAGTTCCAAAAGGTGCCGAACATCGATGTGCACGAGGCGTAGAGCAGATAGGCCGAGACAAGGGCGTGGGCGATGAAGAGGATGGCGTCGAGCGCACGGGGCAGTCTTCTCCAGTGCAGGAGCCATTGCGCGGCAGTGACCAGCAAGGCCACCAGCAGGAGTATGGCGAAGACCAGCGTGGGCGTCCATGTCGATGGCTTGACCTGCAGTTGGTTTTGCAGCAGAGTGCGGGGTGCTTCCGACAGTGCCGGACGACGAGCGCCGTCCAGTCCCACGATGTCGGTCTTTGGCAGGAGTTGAGCCCACAGCGCGGGATTGATCATGATGTCGATGGGTTGTTGCTCACGGGCATAGGCGGTGAGGAAGGTCATTCCCATGAAGTCGAGCCATGGCGTCTGTCGGTAGATGTGAGCGAAGCAGTCGCGGGTGCTGAGGGTGAGGGGCTCCATCTGCGGATAGTCGAAGTTCTCTTTTTCCATCACCGAACTGACACTGCGGAAGATGGTGGAGGTGCAGTTGTTGAACATGAAGTCGAAAGGCAGCGTGTAACCTTTCTTCACCTGGTTGTCCATCAGCCGCCACAGTTCCTGTTTCTCGTGCAGGGTGAGGTTGAGCATGTATTCCGTCACTCCCCGTTGCTCGTTGCGGTAACGCTCCATATAGGTCTCGTAGGGCACCGGTTCGTAGGCGGCTCTCATCTGTCCGGCGAGCAGCAACACGTTGAAGAGCGGTCCCGGCTCTTCGATGGTGTTGTAGGAATAGCAATAGTCGAGGTTGTGAACGGGACTTTTCAATCGTAGTGCGCTGTGCCCCAAGGCGTAAAAGCCTTCCTCGCCGGGAGAGGCGATGAGCAGGCTGACAATGGCCAGGTTGCTGCTGTCGGGCAGCAGTTCCACCTTGGCGGTGTCGACTGGTGTCTCCTTGGGCGTGGATGTTCCGGAGAGAGTTTCCGTGTTGTCTTGAGCCATGGACACGAAGGGCGTTGCCAGGCAGGCAAGTGCCAGGATGATGGCTGCCAAACGCAGATACTGTTTGCGATTATCTGATTGCAAATCCTGATATTCAGTTCGGGCGGATTGCATATCCGCCCGAACGCCCGGGTGCAAAGGCTGTTTGCTTTTCATCATAAGAGAGTCAAGTCTTATATGTCGGTATAAAATGCGAAGTGGTGCTCGTTGAACTGGCATTTTGCCAGTCCGAACCTCACCAGTCTTGCCAGTATGTTCACGGTGCGGTGGTGTCCCACGCCGGAGGTGCGCTCCACCTGCCGGAGGGTGATGCCCGGCGGTCCGTCGAGTGCGCGCATCACCTGCCGTTCCTCCTCGCCGATGTTCACCAACAGTCCTTTTGCCGTTTGTTCGTCGCGCCAGATGCGCAGGTGCACGGGCGAGGCGACGATGTTCTCGTCGGCCACACGGATGTAGGCCTTCCATCTACCGTCGTCGCCAAGGGCCTTGATGGGTTTGTGCTTGGCTTCCGGCACGGTGGCCACCACGATGGTGCGTCCCTCTGCCACGAAGGTCTCAAAGGTGATGTCGGCGGCGGGGTGGCAGTAGTGGGTGGCGGCTTCCTGAAGCATGTATTTCTCCTCCTCGGACCTGACGCCGGAGAGGTGGCCGTCGTCGCGCACGCCGACAAGCAGGCGGCCACCATCGGTGTTGGCGAATGCCGACACCGACTTGGCGAGTTTGCAAGCATCGGTGACTTTGTATTTGAAGTCTTGCTGCTGATGCTCGCCTTCGTCGATGAGTCGTTGGAGATAATGCCGTGGCATGGTGCTGCTCTCTGTTGGTTTTTTCCAGGGTTTCCAGGGTTTCTAGTAATCCTAGTTTTCCTAGTAGTCCTAGTAGTCCTAGTTTTCCTAGTAGTCCTAGAATTTCCTATAACTTCCTAAAATTTCCTATTCTCAATAGAGATAAATCTTGAAATCTTTCACGCTTGCGGGTGCTCCCTGCTCTGCGCGGGGGAGATATTCGATGGCGGAGATGGTCTGCACCGCACCAAGGTCGATGACGAGGAGGTGGGGTAGGGAGGTGCCTTTCTCCGTCTGCCAGAAGGTGGACTCCTGCAGGTCGTAGACCTTGTCGCCGGTGTGATTGCCGTTCTCCTCTTCCGACGTGGCGTATTTGGTCGTCCATGGTTCGCGACTGAGCCGTTTGCCGTCGGCGCCTTGCAGGTAGAGTTCGGCTATGGCCACTTGGCTCTTGCCATCTTGCGCCGAGAGGCACTCTATGGCAAGGTAGCGGCCTTTCTTCTGCCCGTCGAACTTGACAGTCTGCCATCCGTTGCCAGCCTTGAAGGCACCTGTCGACACCGGTGTGGCGGAGTTGAGGTCGGGCTTGTCGCCGATGTTGTTGTGCTTGTTGCTCTTCTCCAACTGCAACTTGTTCAGTTCGGGTTCGGCCTGGCCCCAGACAACGGCCTCGCGGGGACCCGCCACGTCGAGCACGATGACTTCGTTCTTCCCCTTCTTCAGCCAGCAGCCAGGTATGTAGAGCGTCTGCTGCGGGCCGATGCTCCAGATGCGCCCCATGGCGTGGCCGTTCACCCAAACCTGTCCTTTGCCCCAGGTCTCGAAGTTGAGGAAGGTGTCGCCCACCTTCGAGAGGTTGAAGTAGCCGCGATAGTAGCCGCGCTTGCTCACCAGGTCGAGGCCGTCGCGGTTCCACATCACCTTCCCTCCAAGGCGCACGGCATTGTCTGGTTGGGTGTAGTCGTTGTTGTGCAAGAATGCTTCTGTGGCTTTCTCGTATGTGTCGGGCAATGTGATTTTTGTCCATTGTAGTGGTTTCCAAGTGGTCTCGATGCCGGCAATCTCCGAAGTGATGGTCACTTCGCTTGTGATGCCCTTGAAATCCTTGATGGCCCTGCCGAAGTTGATGCGCCCCATGGCCTCCACAAGGATTTCCAGTTCGTCGCCTTGCTTCACCGGCGGCAGGGTGAGGGTCTTCTCATTCTTCACACGGTCGATTTTCCCAATGTACTTGCCATTGACAAACACTTGTGCGAAGTCGTGGAAGTCGGCGGTGAGCACGCTTGGTTCGCTGATGGCCGGCAGAGTGGTGATATAGCACATGGCACCCCAGCCCATGTCCATTTCCTCAAAAGTCTTCAGACCACCTTCTTTCGCGATATAGCCGGTGGCGTTGAATATGGATGAGAACTCCTTCAACTCAAATTTTGGCACGGTGATGATGCCCATGGGTGCCTTGGGCACGGCGGGCATCTTCTTGCCATCGTTGTATTTCTCCATCATCTCGCGCAGTTCCCAGAACTTGGGTGTGGCGAGACCCCATTCGTTGATGGGTGCGTCGTAGTCGTAGGAGGTGACGTCGGGTGCGAAGCCAGGGCTGTTGGCTCCCGCCCAATGGCCGAAGGATGTTCCGCCATGGGTCATGTAGAGTGAGAAGCTGATGCCTTTGGAGAGCATCTCGTCCATGCCGGCCACCATGTCCTTGGCAGGGCGTGTCTCATGCCGTGCCCCCCATTTGTCGAACCATCCGCTCCAGAATTCCGAGCACATCTTCGGGGAGTTGGGGCGCAGTTCGCCGAGACGGCGGAACTGGTCGTCGATGTTGGCGCCGGTTCCGAAGTTCATCGTCCAGATGAGGTTGTCGAGGCCGTTCTTGGTGAAGTTGCTCGACCAGTCGCATTGGAAGAGTGCCACGTCGTTGCCATAGATGCCTCTCAGGCAGTCGCGTATTTCCGACACATAGGGCTTGTCCTCGCCGTATGAACCATATTCATTCTCCACCTGTATCATGATGATGGGGCCTCCGTTGGCGATGGTGAGCGGAGCCAGTTGCTTGCCCACCTCTTGCTCGAAGATTTTCACGCGTTCCATGAAGTAAGGGTCACGCTCACGCAGTTTGATGTCTTTCTTCTTGAGCAGCCACCAAGGTAGTCCGCCCATCTCCCATTCGGCGCAGACGTATGGGCCGGGTCTGACAATCACATACATGCCGTTTTTCTGGGCCAAACGGCAGAAAGCGGCGACGTCATTGTTGCCGGTGAAGTCGAATTGGCCTTCTTGCTGCTCGTGGATGTTCCAAAACACATAGAGGCACAGTGTGTTCATACCCAAGGCCTTGCACATCTTGATGCGATGCTCCCAATAAGGCTGTGGAATGCGGGGATAGTGCACCTCGGCGGCTTTGATGACAAAGGGTTTCCCATTGAGCAGGAAGGTTTTGTCGCCAATGGCGAACGTCTCTCTTTTCTGTGCCGTGGCAGCGACGGTGAGGGCCATGAGAAGGGTGGCCGTCAGCAATAGTCTAAGGGTTTTCATGGTGGAAAGTTTTTTTGTTTTTAGGAGGAAATAAGAGGAAATAGGAGATAATAGGAGGTTTTAGGAGAGACTAGGAAATTCTAGGAAGACTAGTGCCCCTAGGAAAACTAGTATCTCTAGGAAGACTAGCGCCCCTAGGAAAGACCCGCTCTCCTAGGAAACCAAGTCTCTTAGAAGCTGTCGAGCCAGGCCTTCAGCTCCATGATCATCTCGATGTGGTATTTGAAGCTCAGGCGACTGCCCCAGCCGTGTCCGCCGTCGGGGTAGACGTGCAGCGAAGCCGGCACGTCGTGGCGGTAAAGCTCCAGGTAGTAGTTGGTGCCGTTGGAAGGCTCTACCACGTTGTCGTCGTCGCTGAGTGCAATCCAGGCGCGCGGCGTGGTGCGTGTGACAAGCAGGTCGCTGCTGTAATTCTTCTCCTTGCGCTTCTGGTTGCCCTTGCCCAGGAAATTGTCGTGGGAGCCTTGGTGGCAGAAGCCTTGCATCATGGTGATGACGGGATAGAAGAGGATTTGGAAATTCGGTTTGGCGTTCCTCTCGGAAAGTGTGGCCACGATGGAGGCAAGATGGCCTCCTGCCGAGGAACCCATGATGCCCACCTCATTGGATTTGATATGCCATTGCATGGCGTTGCGTCGTACCATCTTGATGGTTTCTTCCGCATCAGAGATGGGCACTTCGGGATTGCCGTTGGGCATGCGGTATTTGAGCACGAAGGCCGAGATGCCCATGTTTTGGAAGAACTTGGCCCATTCATGCCCTTCGTGGTCCATGGCGAGACCGGAGTATCCACCACCCGGGCAGATGACGATGGCACGCCCCGTGGCTTTCTTTTCCGCGGGATGGTATGCCCACACCTTGGCAGTGTCGTTGGCTATTCCGCTACGGTTGGGAGCTCCCTTGGGCCATAGGTTGATTACTTGGATTTTCTGGGCCGGAAGTATGGCCGCAACAGCCAGCAAGGCTGTCAGCAATAGGATTTTTCTTGTCATGGTTGCAATCTTTTTTACCTCGCGTCAATCAATAGGCACATCAACCTTGTTTTCATGTAGTGTGCCGAAATCATCACGCAAATTTTTTGCAAAGGTAGTGTTTTTTTTGAAATATCCCAAGTTTGAAACTTGCTTTTGAAAGTGTCTGACATTCAATTTGATAATACTAGTGAAATGTGCTAAGACAAGGTGTGTTTGCACATTTTACTTATATTTAACCATTTTTCGCAAGTCATTTCGACCGTCGACCAGTGCTGGTTACACCAGGATGCCGTCCCCGTATTCCAATTCGCTGAAGAGTTTGTGGCATAGGGTGATGCGGAAATGATTTGATGAAGATGAGCAAGACAAAAAACAAAAAAATGTCCTTTTGTTTTGTTTTGTATATGGCTTGCATTACCTTTGCATGCAAAAAGAAGTAATACAAACTAAACACCCGATGACAGACCAGATTATCTGCTTTATAGAAAAAACAATTCTAAAAACCGACCATTTCTTGCATCGTACTTTCAGCAGAAACGATGGAACCGAAGGGCTTTATCCCAACAAGATATTGCCAAAGGAAGGTGCCTTCCTGCGCTGGAATAACTTTTATTTTGGCCGGAAAGTGTTCCCCCATCTCAAGAAACTCATCGACATAGCCATCAATGAGAACATACCAGAAAATATCCAACCTGAGGAAAGGAAAAGATTGGAGAAGGATATGATACAGAGTATGTTGGCTTTGGAAATCACTCCTTTGGAATATTTCATATTCGACTTCCCACACTTGTCTTACAAAGAGCGCACGGAATATCTTTCAGATGCGGAACGTTGGCGTGTGCTCCATGAGGTTTTCGGGGCGGAAGTGCGCAACGACCATGCCGACAAATGGCGCTTTTACAATTTGATGAAGCCGTACTTCCATCGTGAGGCTTGCAAGGTGGGACCTGATGCAACAAAGGAGGATTTCATGGCTTTCTTCTCACGACATCCGCGATTCTTCGTCAAAGAACTCACCGGCTGTTTCGGGAGAAACGCCTATATGCTGGAACCCAAGGACAAGGCCGAAGCAGAGGCCGTTTACAAAAAACTGTATGAAAATGGTTCATGGATACTGGAGGAACCTATCATACAGTCGAAGGAAATGGCCTCTTGGAACCCCACCTCGGTCAATACCGTACGTGTGGCTTCGTTTCTCACAAAAGAAGGCGTGCACCACAACCTTACACCATTGTTCCGAGTCGGACGTCTTGGCTCCATTGTGGACAATGGGGTCAGCGGCGGCATTGGTGCCGGCATTGATGTAGAAACCGGACGTGTCGCCACAGAGGGGTTCGACGAACATGGGCACCATTTCGAGACACATCCCGACTCCGGCATGCGCTACATGGGGTGGCAGCTGCCTGAATGGGACGCGTTGATGCACCTCATAGAGGAAATTCACCGTTCGCTGCCTCCTTACCATCGATACGTGGCCTTCGATATGGCACACACCCAACAAGGATGGGTGCTGGTGGAGGGCAACTGGGGGCAGATGGTGCTGCTACAGAGAGGAGCACGAAGAGGAGTGAGAAAGGAATTCCTTGAATATATCAGCTAGGTCCTCTAGTATTCCTAGTATTCGTATTCCTAGGGTCTCTAGTATTCCTAGGGCTTCTAGTATTCCTAGGGCTTCTAGTATATCTAGGCCATACCATACAAACTTAAATCAATCATCAAAATGCGAAAAAGAAACTATTGCCTGTTTGTAGCCATGTTAGTGATGGCATGCGCACAGGCCAAAGTGAGACTTCCACACCTCATTGGTGACAACATGGTGCTTCAGCAGAATACGGAAGCACGGCTATGGGGGTGGGACGAGCCAGGCAAAGACGTCACCGTCAGCGTCTCGTGGAGTACAAAGACCTACAAGGCCAAGACCGGGAAGGACGGAAAGTGGATGGTGAAGGTCTCCACTCCGGCTGCCAGCTACACACCGTTGTCCATTGCTTTCGACGATGGCGAAACCGTCATCATCAATGGCGTGCTCTCTGGAGAGGTGTGGGTGTGTGCCGGACAAAGCAACATGGAGATGCCGGTGAAAGGTTTCGGAAACTGTCCCGTCGAGGGTTACAACGAGGAGGTGTTGCAAGCCCGGCGTTACAAGGGCATACACTATGTGAAGGTGCCAAGCGTGATGAGTATGACACCCCTGGAGGATGCCGACTGCGAGTGGCGAGAGATAGGCCCGGAGACGGTGGGTGAAGCATCTGCCACTGGCTATTTCTTCGCACAGGCGCTGAACAGTAGTCTCGACGTGCCTGTAGGACTGGTGATAGCCAACAAAGGCGGTACGCGCGTGGAAAGTTGGCTGACACGGGAAAACCTCCAGAAGCACACCACGGAACCGCTCGACACCATGGGCATCGTCAATGGCCATGAATGGGACTACCATCGCCAACTGGTGTGGGGGAACGGTACTTTCAACCCCATCCTCAAATACACCGTCAAGGGCATCATCTTCTATCAGGGATGCTCCAATGTGGGAGACCCGGGCAACCAATACTCCGAACGTCTGCAACTGCTTGTGCAGCAATGGAGGGAGCAATTCGGATTGGGGGAGATTCCATTCTATTTCGTGGAAATAGCACCTTATCACTACGACAATGTGGATGGCGACAACGGGGCGAGGTTGCGCGAGCAACAATATCTCGCATCAACGAAAATCCCCAACAGCGGACTCGTCTGCACCAACGACCTGGCCTATCCTTATGAAACCACGCAGATACACCCGGCGCAGAAGAAACCGGTGGGCTGGCGACTCGCCTTGCTTGCGCTCAACCAGACCTACGGGATGGGAAACGTGTGGTGCAAGAGTCCGTCGTTCAAGGATATGAAGATTGACGGCAGCACCGTCCACATTCATTTGAAAGACGACTATGGGAGCATCAATAGGTTTGAGGACATCCAAGGCTTCGAGGTGGCTGGGGCCGACCGTGTGTTTCATCCTGCCAAGGCCGTCCATTTCTGGCAACCAGGGGGTGGAGAGTGGGACGAAACCATCAAGATCACATGTCCCGAGGTGGACCATCCGGTGGCCATCCGCTACTGTTTCAAGAATTTCCAGTTGGGCAATCTCAAGAATGGCGCCGGGCTGCCGTTGTTCCCCTTCCGGACAGACAATTGGTAAGGTGATTTCTCCCTTCCAAGTCATGGCAAACATCATCAAGACAGAATGGCGTTAAAAGTAAACATATATCCCTTTAACTCCTCTTTAACTCCCCTTCACTTCCATGGAACACCCCTTGAAAAAGTTCACGCACTGCCCGGTGTGCGGCAGTGAGTCTTTCACCGACAATGACGAGAAGAGTCGGCGTTGCGCCCAATGCTCGTTTGTATATTACTTGAATCCCAGCAGTGCATACGTGGCCGTCATCGTCGATGAACAAGGACGTTTGCTCGTGGAGCGACGCGGGCGTGAACCAGCATTTGGCACGCTCGACCTTCCGGGAGGATTCGCCGACATCGGGGAGACGGCAGAGGAGGGACTGGCGCGAGAAGTGTTGGAAGAGACGGGGCTCCGTGTGGCGAGGGCGGAATATTTGTTCAGCATGCCCAACGAATACCTCTTTTCTGGTTTTCAGGTTCCCACGCTCGATCTCTTCTTCCGCTGCGAGGTGGACGACATCTCGGCGCTACGAGCCGGTGACGATGCCGCCGAGTGTTTTTGGGTTCCACTTCATGAGGTGAGCCCTTCCGACTTTGGCCTTCGTTCCATCAGGCAGGGAGTGGAAAGGCTACTCAATGCAGCGAGGGGATGAGTAACGACTCATCCCCTCGCTTGTGAGAAACGCCGGCGGGGCGTTCTTATTTCACGTATTTCTTTCCGTTGATGATGTAGACGCCCTTTGGAAGGGTGTTGAGGATTTCCCTTGCCGAAGCGTCGGATGTGGTGGACACCATTCTACCGGTGATGGTGTAAACGCCGGGAAGCGTCATGCGCACGGCGCTTCCATTTTCGGTGGTCTCCACGATGTCATGGATGCCCGTTGCGATATTGGTGCTCGGCTTGATGTAGGATGCCACATGCAGCCTGCTGCCGGATTGGGGCTTGACCATGGAGGTGAAGTAGGCACGGAACGGGTATACCACGCCCTCTCCTGACACGTAGGCGAAGTAGTTGCCCCTGTTTTCCTCGTCAAGCTTGTAGATGTTGTTGCCGTATGTGCTCGTCTTGTAATAGGAGCCTTGGAAGTCGAAGCTTCGTCCGTCGGCCACCACCTTGGAGCTGGGGAAACGGGTGTCGTCACCACTGAACACCAGCGGCTTGCCCACCAGGCAGGCTTCCTCGCCAAACGTGGCGCCAGGCACGGTGATGATGTAAGGCTCGTTGGCACGCATCTCTTCCGCGTCGGTGAAATAGGTGTAGAAGCCGTCCTCGCCATAGAATTCCCTCAACCAGAACTGCCCGTCATCCTCTCCTGGCTTGTTCCATTTGACCTTGGTGTGGTCTACCGTGTTGTAGACCTTGTCCACGTCGAAGGGAAGCACGATGGTGGTCCAGTTGTTCTCGTTGATTTTTCCCATGAATCCTTTCTCGAAGGTGCGGGTGTATTCCGCATGCTCGGCGGTGAAATCAATTGGGACGTAGCAAGGTATGCTGTCGACAAGTGTGATGCTCTCGGCCGAGCCGTTCACAATCTGGTTGTAAGAGGAGAGTTCGTCGTATGATTTGGGGACATAGTAGAGGGCGTTGGGGTTGCCGTTGGGCACGATGCTTGAAGGCAAGTCGATGTTGGGGGTTGTCAGGTCGAGAGCTATGACATCGCTAGGCACCACCAATTTCTTGGTCGTCGGCTCTTTTGCATACATCTTTCCGTCTTCCTTCCACATCCTTATTGCGGGGCGTGGCACGAAGTCTCTGCTGTACAAGTGAGTGGTGAACACATTCGGGTCGTTGCTACTGTTGGTCTTGTAATAGACATAGAGGGTGAATTTCTGGTAGTAGGCCATGTCTTTGGTCTCAAAGTCCAGCCACATCGACTCTCCCGCGGGGAGGTGCAACAATGGTTTCTTCGTGTTATACCACGTGTTTCTATCGTTCCCCCAGCTTTTCTTCACCAAGAAGCGGAAATAGTCGTTGTAGTCGTAAGTGCCGTTGTTGGTGATCTTCACCCTGATCCTCAACTCGTTGCCATAGAGGTTCTTCTGGGTGCTGTCGTAGTTGTCTATGATGATGGAGTCAAGGTTGAGGCTGTATTTCACCGAATTCTTCACGTTGATGGTCTTTTGGAAAAGAATGTTGCTGCGCAAAGTGTCCGTGCAAACCAATAATTGGTGCGTACCCGTTTCTTGAGGGATGTAGATGATGTCGTAGTCCATGTTGCAACGGGCGGGAATGTTGATGTTGGCGAAGTGCATGGGCGTGATGCTGTCTTCATAGACATATAGCATACGGTTGACCATGTCCATCGTGTTGTTGGTCAGGTTGAGCTTGAATTTTCTTGCAGCTCCCTTGTAGCATGTCGTGGCATCGTACAATTCTAAGCTGTTGTATTGGACAGGGGGCAATAGGGTCAGGCTTGCACTTCCGTTTTCTATGGATGCCTTTACAAGGCCGTTTTTCACCGTGCTCCTCACCTTGTCGAAATGCCAGAGGCCGTCGCCATTGGACAGACGGCTGATGGCATAGATGTAGTATTCTCCATTTTTGACATCTCCAAGGTTGTCGATGGCCCATGTCCTGGTGCTTACCTCGGAGTTGTTCTTCAGATAGATGCTGTCCTCACCCAGTATCTTTACGATTCTGTTGGTCTCATCCACCAGTCCGAGGGCTTCGACATAGATGCCGGGGACGCCGCTGTAGTTGCGTCTGCTGGTGACGACTTTGCCATTGCTCAGGCTGAGGGCTGTGAGGTCGAGACATACGTGAGGGTTTTCTTCCTCGACGGCTGTGGAGTTCTGCTTGGGCTCAATGTTGAAGATGCACCACAAGTCCTTGAAATATGCATAACTCGATATGTTGTCGTAGGGGCTGATGTTGGTAAAGCTGTAGTAGCCTTGGCAGCATCCGTCCCATCCCCAATCGATGTGGAATCTGGCATCTTGGTCGTATCCGTCGAGAATGAACACGTGACGTGCGCCGCCGATTCGAATGTTGCATCCAGAGACGATGACAGGCATGCCTTTCGACAAGTTGTCATAGAAGATGTCTTCCAAGTCGGGCATCAGGTATAATGAAAAGGACCTGGCTTCCGTAGAGCGGTAGCCAAAATTCTTAAGTGTCGTGTAGATGTCTTTGGTTGGAGAGGCACTGTCTTCCTGGAAGTCGGTGTGCATGTATTGACCCAGATGAAACATGAAATGGGCTATCTCGTCCATTTCAACCTGAGAGTATTCCACATCAGCATAATTGGGCAGGATGTTGTCCCAATCGATTTCATAGGCCGGAAGGTCACTCAATTCGAGGCCAAGGGTCTCTGTGATGTATCCAGCAGCCTTGGGAATGACCGCAGGGTATTTGTAATAACTCATGACTTCTGCCACGGCCACGGTGCTGCATGCACAAGACGAGTGCTTTTTCGAATTGTAATACGGGTTCTGGTTATTGTAAGGCCCATAATGCCCGTAATTGTTGAAAAGGAAAGGCTTGATGGGATTCTTGGTGAGCGTCATGGCCCTCCTGGGGTTGTCGGTGGTCGTTGCAATCTGTCCGGCCTGCTCTTGAGCCCTAAGGTCGAGTGTCACTTCCTCGTAATGACCGAGAAGCGACGCCAAACCGTCGGGAATGTTGTCTAAATCGATACTTCCTTTGTCGGAATACCCGAGGATGGGATAGAGTAGGTCGTCGCCTGCCACGATGACGAAACCCTCTCCGTCGGCAGAGTTGAAAATGTAATAGCAAGGAGCTTCATTTTCCATACCGGCTCTTGTCCTGGCCTGTTGGCTCTCTCTCAATTCCAGATCGAATCCTTTTTCCAGAACAAAAGATTGTGCTCTCGACAATGCGGTATGCTTGTCAATGGGGGCAGCGTGAAGACTTGCCGTGAATGCAAGGAGCAACGCTAAGTTTGAAATCTTTTTCAACATATTTTGCCTTGGTACTGTTTACTTTAACTGAATGACTGTGATAGTGACCTGTTCCTTTGATATTGCTTTGCTTTATACAGAATGGCGAGAGTGCCTTTCCTTGTTGCATAACAAGTACATAACCACCAATAATGATGGCATTTTACATAATTCGCTGCAAAATTACAAATATATTGAAAATTTACCAAGTGAAAAGATTGATTTTTGACTTCAAGCTTTTGGCAATTTGTAAAAATAGGGATTATTTAATGAAAATTAACTATGGCGTTTTGCAACGTAACTCGGACTTTTGATGATTGTCAAAGCTGCGTTTGTCTTGTTTTTTTATCATTTTGAGCCTTAGGCCGGCCTTCAAAAGGAAGACTGAGAGAGTGGGTTGGAAATCCTATGAATCCATCAACTCTGGATGCTCAAGGATTTCCAACCGCTCTTCCTACTGACAGAAAGCTTTTTTGGCATTTTCCTGAGCCTCGATGACACGGTCGCACCATGCATCGAATTCAGGGTCCTCCACCTGTAGCTCAGGGTGTGCAAGCAGGTAGGAGACACAACGGCGCACCCCTTCGTCGAAACGGGTGGTGGCGCAGAACCCTGGGACGGCACGCTTCAGTTTCGTACTGTCGAAAGCCACGCTCACGGCCTTGTCGCCCAACAGGTTGCCCGTGAGGTCGTATTCTTCCGGGCATACGGCTGCAAGGAACGATGATGAGACATGGTAGGGATGACATTCCACGCCAAGGGCTTGGGCGACGCTCTCATAAACCTGATTCCATGTCAGTTGCTCGTCCGACATGATTTGGAAGGCTTCCCCGATGGCTTTCGGATTGCCCAGCAAGCCGATGAAGCCGCGTGCGAAGTCCTCGTTCCATGTCAAGGTCCATAGCGAACTGCCATCGCCGTGCACCAAGACGGGCTTTCCCTCCATCATCCGCTTCAGCACCTGCCAGCTGCCTTTCGGCCCATGCACGCTCACGGGGACGCCACGCTCGCAATAGGTGTGGCTGGGGCGTACGATGGTCACGGGAAAGCCGTCCTCGCGATACGCCTTCATCAGCAATTCCTCGCAACAGATCTTGTTGCGTGAATACTCCCAATAAGGATTGGCAAGCGTGGTGCCTTCGGTGATGACGTGACTGCGGGCGGGTTTGTTGTAGGCGGAAGCCGAACTGATGTATACGTATTGGCGGGTGCGGCCGGAGAACAGCCGCATGTCGCGCTCCACCTGCGAAGGGACGAAGCCGATGAACTCACAGACGGCGTCGAACGTGGCATCGCCAAGTTGTTGGAGGACGTTTGCCTCGTCGTTGATGTCCGCGATGACTTGTTTCACATTTCCTGGCACTTCGTCTTTGCGAGTGCCACGGTTGAGCAGCCATAAGTCGTGGCCGGCGGCTGCCAACTGCCTGGTGATGGCGCTGCTGATGGTGCCGGTGCCACCAATCATCAAAATCCTCATCCTCGTGCCATTTTATAGATTTTTTCCATATCTTCTGCATGCAGCACCTTCAAGCAGCCGCAGGTGGCAGTGTTGTCGCGACTGCATTTGCGGGTCATCTCCTTGATTTCGTCGTCGGTGATGTCGCGGCCTATCAGTTCCTTGATGTTGACGGGCATACCGATGTCATGGTAGAAACGCTCCATGGCCTCGATGCCTTTCAATGCCGTTCCCTCGGGGTCGGTGAAGTCGTTGGGGACGTCCATCACGTTGACGGCGAAGCGCACGAAGCGGCTGAGGTTCTCGTGCATCACATAGCGTGCCCAACTGGGCCAGATGGCGGCAAGGCCGGCACCATGGGTCACGTCGAACATCCCGCTCAATTCGTGTTCCAGTTGGTGGGTGGCCCAGTCGTCGCTGATGCCGCAGCCTGTCAACCCGTTGTGTGCCACGCTGCCACCCCACATGACCTGGGCGCGGTTGCGGTAGTCCTCAGGGTCTTTCAACACGGCGAAGACGGCGGTCTTCATACGGCGCAGCACCGCTTCTGCCAAGTCGGTGGTGAGGTCCATGTCGTCGTCCTTGCTGAAATAACGCTCCATCGTGTGCATCATTATGTCGGTGACGCCTGCCGCTGTCTGGTAAGGAGGAAGGGTGAAGGTGCGGCGTGGGTTCATGATGGCGAATTTCGGACGCGACATGTCGTTGGAATAGCCGAGTTTGATGTCGCCATCCTCGTTGGTGATGACACTCGCCTCACTCATCTCGCTGCCCGCCGCGGGGATGGTCAGCACGGTGGCTACAGGCAGCATCTGCCGAGGCTCTGCCTTGCCAAGGTAAAAGTCCCACACGTCGCCTTCATGGCACATGCCGTAGGCGATGGCCTTGGCGGAGTCGATGACGCTTCCGCCACCGACGGCGAGGATGAAGTCCACGCCCTCTTTCCTGCACAACTCGATGCCTTCATAAACCTTTGACAGCCGGGGATTGGGTACGACGCCGCCCAGGGTCACATGGTCGATGCCACCTTCGCTGAGCAGTCCGCATATCTTGTCAAGCAGTCCTGAGCGCACGGCACTCTTTCCGCCGTAGTGTACAAGCACTTTCGTGCCACCGTATTTCTTTGTCAGAGAGGCCACTCGCTCCTCTGAATGTTCTCCAAACACCACTTCCGTTGGTGCGTAATAAACAAAGTCTTTCATCTCGTATTTTTTAGTTGGTTGTAAATCTTGGTGATTGATGCTTAGCGGTCTCTGTTGCCCCACTTCTTCTCATAGCGTCTTTCCGAGTCCTTCTTGCCGCCGAACATGTTGAGGCGGTAGCGCACATGCAGCATGGCATAGGAGTTGATGCTGTTGTATTCCGTGTCGCTCCGGCTGGTGGCATTGATCCATCGCTCGTAGTTGCTCTGTTGGCCAAGGAGGTCGTAGAAGTTAAGGGCGACGGTGAGGGTCTTGTCCTTGAGGAAAGTCTTGGATATCTGGCCGTTCCAGATGAGTTCGTTGGTGTTCATCGATGGGTCGTTGTAGCCGCGGCGGCTGTGCTGGTGGAGATTGCTGCTCACTTCGATTTCATAAGGCAGGCGTAGGAGGAACTGGCCGCCATAATTGAACTGCCAGGTGTCGAGGTCGGCATTGGGTTGCAGCTTGTTGCGTGAGTGTTGGTAGTTGACGTTGCCGTCAAGGGTCACTTCAAGCCATTGGTTGCGGTAACTGGCGGTAAGGCGCTCGTTGAGGTTGATGGAGCGTGTGGTGTTCTTTTGTGCATCGGCTTGATGCCTTGCCACATAACTCACGTAGTTGTTGTAGCGGGCGCGGGTTTCGGTGCCCACGTTCCAGTGGGCGGCAGAGTCTATGGCGGTGTTGAAGGTGAATCCGCCATCCATGTTCCAGTTGCCGTTGATGTTTTCCGGCCGCGAGAGGCTTCCGCCCGTCTCCGGGTTGTAGCGCACGAGGTTGGAGATGCTGTTGCGGGTGTGCCGGTAGTTGGTATAGGTCACGATGGAGCGTTTGTGCTTCGAGGTGTAGTTGTTGAAATAGATGTTCAACGAATTGGTGAACTGCGGTTTTAGTCCGGGGTTTCCCTGTGTGATGTATAGGGGGTTGGAGTCGTCGGTGATGTCGAGCAGCTGCGTCATCTCCGGCTGGCGGGTGTCGCCACGGTAATGGACCCAGAGGTTGCTCTGGTCGTTGAACTTGTAGTGGAAGTCGAAGGTGGGTGTGAAGTTGGTGACGGTGCGCACCGTGTCCACATAGACGCCACGGTAGTCCTGGATGAAGTTGGAGCGCTGCGGCTGCATGAGGAAGCCCAGGTTGTAGTCGTATTTCTCCACCTTGTGACGCAGTGTCAGGCGTATGTTGTGGGTGTAGTTCTTGTATTCGGAGAAGCGGCTCAGGTTGCGGTCGAAGAAGTCATCCATATGGTCTTCCACGGGACCGATCCACTTGTCCCATTCCCGGTAATGCGGTATGAGGCCGGCGAAGATGTTCTCTGGCTGATGGCTGAAGTCGTAGGTCTGGCGGTCGCTCTTGTTCTGGTTGTAGCGCAACTCGTAGTTGGCCTGCAGGTGGGCGCCTTTCCACAGGGGTTCGCTGTAGGTGGCGTTCAACACGTATCCGCTGTTGTCTGAAGGGGTGGTGTTGTAGCGGGCGGTGTAGTAGGTGGAGTCACGCCCGGCCTGGTCCTTCACGAGGAAGAGGTGCACGTCGTTGTTGGAGGCGTTCTTGTTCTGGCTGTCGCCCCCGCTGAGTTCCGCCCTTAGGGTGATGTTACGCCCGTGCGGGTTCAGGCGGCGGTAGAGTTGCAGCATGCCCCAGGCGTTCTTGTTGCGGCCATAGCTTAGGTTGGCGTTCTTGTTGTGGTTCACCAGATAGGGGTATAGCGGGTTGGCGGGGTCGAGCGAGGCTATTGCGTCCAATGGGTCGGCTACGTAAAGATAGGGGTCGGCGTTGAAGGTGGCGGCGGCAGAGGTGGTGGTGCCGTCGTTCGAGCCGTAGCTGCCATTGGCGCGCAGGAGGATGTTGGTCAGGCTGTCGGGCTTCCATTCCACACGGAGGTTGCCGTTCCAGTTGTCGCTGCGGGTGAAGTTTTTCGACTCATTGTTGGAGAAGGTGCGCGAGGTCTCGCTGTAGAAGTTCTCGCTGGTGTTCTTCGTCTGGTTGTCACCGTTGCGGTGGTTCCAGCGCACGTTGAAGTCGATTTTCAGCTTTTCGCCGTTGTCATAGTTGAAATTGGTGCCCAGCATCTTGCGGGTGTTCAGGCCACGGCGGTTCCACCATCCGGCATTCTCTTCCTTGTTGTTGACGTTGCCCATCACCACGAAGCGGGTGTTGTCGGTGAAACTGCTGCCCATGCCGCGTGAGGCGTAGCGGTGGTGGGTGCCGGCGCCAAGGTCGAGGTTGGTCATGTAGCCACGGTTCATGCCTTTCTTGATGGTGAAGTTGAGCACGGTCTCCTTGTTGCCGTCGTCGATGCCGGTGATGCGCGACTGGTCGCTCTGCTGGTCATAGAATTTCATATCCTGGATGATGGAGACGGGAAGGTTCTTCAATGCCGTCTCTATGTCACCGAGCATGAATTCCTTGCCGTCGAGCAGGATTTTCTTCACCTCCTTTCCATTGATGGTGATTTTCCCGTCTTCGTCGACTTCCGCTCCGGGGATGCGTTTGATGAGTTCCTCTATGGCGGAGCCTTCCGGCGTACGGTAGGCGTCGGGGTTGTAGACCAGCGTGTCTTTCCTGACGACGACTTGCGGCACCCGCCCGATGACCACGGCTTCTCCAAGCGTGATGCTCTCTGGCGACATCAGCAGGGTGCCCAGGTCTTGGCTTTGGTCGCGCCGCAGTGTCACCTCTTGCTCCAAGGTCTTGTAGGCGACGGATGAGATTCTCAGGCGGTAGGTGCCGTTGGATGGCGCTTCCACGGAGAAGTTGCCCTTCATGTCGGTTAGCGTCCCTCCTACGAATGTGCTGTCCTTGACACGGAACAGTTGGACGGTGGCCAGTTCGATGGGTTCTTTGGCATCCACGTCGGTGAGGTGCCCGCTGATGGTCAGGTTCTGGCTTGACTGGGCGTTGACGCCGGTGATGGCTGCCAGAAGCAGCATGAGGAAAATGAGACGTCTCATTTCGTGTCGGTGGTTATTGTTTTTGGTTGATGATGCCCCTCAGTGCTGAACTGAAGATGATGTATTGGGTGTTGCCGGCGATGGTGCCTTCGTTCTGTCCCCAGAGGAAGGGCCAGTCGTCGAAATTCTCGAAATGGTCGGGTTGGCGGAAGAGCAGTCCTGGTGCCACGTTGCCGGGGATGAAGGAGAAGTCGGCGCGGTTGTTGCCGTAGAAGACGGCCTTCGGGCGTGCTGCTCCGACGACGGCCACGAACGAGTAGTTGTGGTAGGGATGGCAGCCATAGAGCCAGTTGGCCACGCGGTAGACCTCATCCTTTGGCACGATGTCGGGATAGTAGATGTGTGCGAAGCAGACGGTGGTGCCGAAATTGAGTACGGCATTGCCGCCGGCCCAGTTGCCCAGTCCGATGGGTACGCCGTAGGGGTTCTGCTCGTCGAAGCGTTTGATGTAGGTTTCATATTGCTCCACGTATGGACGCAGGCGCTTCTTGTAGGCTTCATCCATGTAGGGTATGGCGTCGAGGGCCGTCTGCATGTTGTTGGCGACATTGCGGTCGAGGGCCTCCCATATTTGTTTCAGGAAACTGTCAAGATATGTCTTTTCCCTGGTGGCGCCGTAGAGTTGGAGGTTGGTGGCCATGTTGCCCAGTTGCTGGCGGTTCCTGCGGTTTCTGTTGGCCTGTTGCTGGTTGTTGTTGGCATTGTCGTTGCCGTCGAGCCAACTGTAGTCGTCTTGTGCGGCGTTAGCCTGTTCAGAGCGTTGCTTGACGATGTCGGTGGCCTCCTGCATCAAGCGTTTCGACTGTGTGAGCGCACGCTGTGCCAATTGGTCGTTGTAGCCTTCAAGAGCGCGGCTGGCGGCGGCGAACATGGTGGCGGCACGGAAGTCGAGCTGGGGGTTGCGCGTGGTGAAGGCCCACATGTCGTCGGGAGTGCCGCTGCGCTTGCCGTCGGCGGAGACCTCGTAGGGTTTGAGGTTGGGGTCGTAGTGCTTGCCGTCGGTGATGCTGGCGGCGTCGCCGAGGTGGTGGTAGTTGTCGAGGACGGAATTGGAGAGCGTGGAGGCCATGTGCCCGATTTGTTCGGCTTGTGCCACGAGGTTCAGCGTGCCGTGCTCGATGAATTGCAGGATGTCGGGCACGCCGTCGGGCCGGTGGAGGTCCACATAGCGTTGTTCCTGACTGACGAACGTCTCGTCGCGCAGGGGTTTGAACAACTCCCATGTGCGTATGAGGTTTTGCACGACGTTGATGTTGGAGCCTGTTTCGATGTCGAAGTCTCCGGCGTCGAAGAACCCGCCGATGTTCAGACCGGGGATGAGTTCATAAGGCTTGTATTTCGTGTCGGTGGTTGCTCCTTGCGAGTGGAGGTCGAAATGGTCGCTGGGAGGGGCTTGCAGATAGCCTTCCTTGAAAGGTTCGCCATGCCACGTGCGGTAGCCTTCGTTCACATACATGTGGTTCATGTGGATGGGCACCCACACGTCGGTGGTGGCGTCGGTGATCTTGTCATAGACGTGGTCGTCGATGAGGAAGTCGTTGGTGCGGGTGTCGCCATACTGGATGAAGTAGACGCCGGGCTGCTTCACCTCGGAGAAGTCGAACTTCACGTAATTGTATTTGTAGTATGCTCCCCACGACTTGATGTCGCCACGATAGGCTTCCGTCGTCGTGCCGTCGCCGTTGATGCGCATCAGTGTGGCGTTGGCGAGGGGGGTGTCGGTCTTGTCGAGTTCGATGACTGACACTTTCGGCTGGTTGGGGATGTAGCCGATTTGAGAGAAGCCGATGTTGGGCTGGCGCTTCCAACCGGGGATGGCATGGGGTTCCACGAGCCATGTCACCACCTTGCCCGTCTTGCCCTTTGGCAGGACGCTGCGCAGGACGAACCAGCCGTTCTGAGCGAGAATCCTCCCGTCGTAGAGCTTGAGTTCGGAGTCATCGCTGCTGATGCGCACCATGCGTTCCGGGTCGTCGGTGGCCAATGTGAAGACGTGGCCGCTCTCCATGGGCAGTGGGTCGATGAAACGCCCGGTGCCGCGGTCGTCATAGGTCTTGAAGCCCTTGAACTGACGGGGTTTCTCCGTGTTGGGTCGGGTGATGGTCTGGCTGGTGGCGTAGCGGGGTAGGCGCCCCAGTCGTCCATCTACGGAGAAGGTCTTCAACCAGTATTGGGAAGGGAGGAACTCGATGTTGAAACCTGCCTCTCCGGCAAGGGCGTCGGGGACGGGCTTGTCGAGCCATACGGCAATCTCCACGGCCTGTCCTTTCGCCGTCACCACGACACGGCTGTCGAAGTCGTAGTCGTCATAGCGCATCGTCACCTCGATGCAGCCTTTCTCGCGGTCCACGGTGCGGTTGGTCGTCTTCGGCACGAGGTCCCATTGCTCTGGGGTGTTGTTGAGCCTGATGGCGCCGCCTTGCACCGTGCGCACGCCATGGTGGATGATTTCTATGCCGGAGTTCTTCTCGTCGTTGAAACCGCCGTTGAAATTGTTGCTGAACACGAGCACGTTGACTCCTTGGCGCTCGAAATAGCCAAGGTCGTTCAGGTGCAGGTCGTCTGCGTATATGGACATGGCAGCCAACAGTCCTGCCACGATCATGGTTGTTCTCATCTTTTTCATCTCTTCAAAACGGTGTTGTTGTTAAGACCATTGCACATCATCCATGGGGTAATGCACGCCCCATTTCTGACGGAAGTCGTCCATGAGTTGCATGATGTAGAGGGTTTCCTCATGGGGCATTTCGCGGGGTTCGAGCAAACCTTCGATGAGGGCGTCGCGGCAGGCGAGGAACTGGTATTCGTAGCCGGTGATTTGCCGGGGCACGTGGATGTCTTCCACAAATTCGCGATCGTGGGTGTTCACCGTGACTTTCTGGGGATTGTTGATGTTGTCGATGATGAGGTTGCCGTCGGTACCGGCGATGACGCCGATGTTGTCGCCCACGCAGGCGGCGCTCGACTGCAGGTTGCAGAGCATGCCGTCGGCCAGCACCAGGCTGATGGCGTTGGTGAGGTCCATGCCGGTGGCGCTCTTCACGCATTGGCTCTCGATGCTGACGATGTCGGAGGGGAAGAACATGCGGACGAAGTTGAGGGCGTAGATGCCAAGGTCGAGAAGGGCGCCGCCGCAGAGGTCGGGGCGCATGATGCGTGGCTTCTCGCCCATGCTGTAGCCCAATGTGGCGGTGACGAGCCGGGGAGTGCCGATGCGGCCGCTGGCTATCAGGTCGCGCACCGTCTTGACGACGGGCTGGTAGCGTGTCCAGATGGCTTCGGCAAGGAACAGTCCTCGCTCGCGGGCAAGTTGCACAATGGCGAGCGACTGTGCATGATTGGCCATGAACGCCTTCTCCACCAGGCAGGGCTTGCCGGCGAGCAGGGCGTCGCGGGTCACTTCGTAATGATGGGAATGAGGGGTGGCGACATATACGAGGTCGATGTCGGGGTCCGTATATATTTCACCATACGAACCGTATGCTTTTTTCACATTCCATTGCTTGGCGAATGCAGTGGCTTTTTCCAGTGAGCGTGAGGCAATGGCGTGGCACTCACACGTTTCGAGTCCGTTCAATGTGATGGCTGCCTTCTCGGCAATCCATCCCGCACCAACTATGCCGATGCGTAATATCTTGTCATTATTCATAATAGGAAATGGTTTGGGGCTGTAGGCCTCAAATCAAAAAAAGGTTGATGATATCATTCTAAAAACTACTATTATGACGTTTTTCCATAGCAAAAGTAAAATTTTTTTGAAACGTATTTATAGATTGTTAACATCTGGAATACTTGTGCCGGCAATCGGTATGAAAAGGGTCTTAATGGGCCAGCCTTATGGGCTTTATGGGGGTTGTGGGCTTTATTGGCTTTATGGGCCAGCCTTATGGGCTTATGGGCTTTATCGCTAAAAAAGTGCTTGTATGCTCCGTTCTCCGTAGGTTGTGCCTCAGGCACAACTCAATCTTCAATTTTCAATTTTCAATCTTCAATCTTCAATTTTCAATCTTCAATCTTCAATACGCCTTCTTGTCGGGCACGAAAAGTGTGACGAAAGTGCGAAGGATGATTCTGATGTCGAGCCAGAACGTCCAGTTTTCGATATACCAGATGTCCTTTTGTATGCGTTCCTCCATCTCCCACACCTCTTTCGTCTCGCCGCGACTGCCGCTCACCTGGGCCCATCCGGTGATGCCGGGGAGGCTGAAGTGCCTTACCATGTACTTGTCGATGATTTCACCATACTCCTTGGTGTGTGCCAGCATGTGAGGACGGGGGCCTACGATGCTCATATCGCCCTTGAGCACGTTGAAGAACTGCGGGAACTCGTCGATGTTGGTCTTTCGTATGAAGTCGCCGAAGGGGAATTTCCTCGGGTCGTCCTTGGTGGCCTGCACCTTGTCGGCGTCCTTGTTGACGTGCATCGACCTGAATTTGTAACAGGTGAATGTCTTGCCGTTGAAGCCCGTGCGTTGCTGCTTGAAGAAGATGGGGCCGGGGCTTTGTCTCTTGATGAGGTAGGCGATGAGGGGAATGAAGGGAAGCATGACCAGGCAGACAACCGCACTCACCACGATGTCGAACGTCCGTTTGATGAACTTGTTGAGAGGGTGGGAGAGGGGTTCGTGATGGTTGGTGAACACCATCGTCTCACCCAATTGCTCGGGTTGCAGGTTCAACAGGAAGTTGCCCGACATCCTGGGGACATAATAGAAATGGATGAGGTTTTTGTCACAGTATTTGATCAGCCGCATGATTTGCTCGTTCTCGTCGTGGGAGAGGCAGCAGAACAACTCGTCGGTGCGGGCGATGTCGGTCAAGGTGCACGAAGGGGGAATCGCACCCTCTGATGGTTCAAAACCGATGAGTTGGTTGAGGGTGCCGAGGGTGCCGTGGTGGATGATTTCCTTGGGGCAATTCTCCATAAGTTCGTTGGCAAAGTAACCCCTTATCTTGTAACCGGTGGAGGAGTCGGAGATGAGGTTGCGATACAGCATGAGCAAGGCGGGGTCGCTGCCCACGAAGAGCACGCTGCGAGTGTTGCGGCCCGACTGCCTGAAAAACCTGATGAACAGTTTCTCCAACAAGCGACAGACGAAGATGACGACCAACTCCGCTGCAAGGAAGATGACCATGAACTTGAACATGCGCACACTGCCCCTGCCGCCAAGGAGGCGTAGACAGAAAAACATGATGGTGATATGGACAAGGCACAGCTTGAGCACGCTTAGGAACACCTCGTCTATCTGTGTCCTACGGCGGTGGATGATGGTGCCTATGCAGAAATGAGCGATGACCATCGCCACGTTGGCGATGATGAACGTGATGCGTGGCTCTTTGCTGAAATAGAGGGGGTAAACGGTGTCAAGGTACTTCTTGCACAAAAGAAGAAGCACGTTGAGGATGACGAAATCGATGATGACGACGCCGCCCTTGATCAGTTCGTTTCCCATTGAATATTTCTTCGTGTCCATGGTGTGGTGCTGGTTTTTGTGCGGATGGCAGAGCCATCCCATGGCATCAAATGATTATATACATTTCCTTCCAACTTGCAAAGATAGTGCAAGGCGAGCGAAAAGCAAAATAAATAACAAAGTTTTTATTTTCTTTTCCGAGCCGCCGCCTATCTTCGCCTTCGGCAGAGTAGTGCAAGGCGAGCGAAAAGCAAAATAAATAACGAAGTTTTTATTTCCTTTTCCGAGCCGCCGCCTGTCTTCGCCCATAGGGCAAAAAGTTCAATGCACCGTTCTCCGTAGGTGACGGCTGTGCCGTCGCATCATCGCTGCCATCGGCAGCATCATCGCCCACCCTCCCTCTTCTTCCTAGGCTTGGATGGCTCTCAGCGACCTTTCTGTCTGTGTTTTTCGAAAAAAATCACCGTTCACCTTTTGTGAAGCGCATGATTCTCACTACCTTTGTGCCTTGATTTGCAAAAGTAAGGAAATATAGATGGCCAATTTGAGATTCCAGGTAGTGGAGGAGGCGTTCAAGAAGAAGCCGCTGGAGGTGGCTTCCCCCAAGGAGCGCCCGTCGGAGTTTTTCGGAAAATATGTGTTCACGCGAGAGAAGATGTTCAAGTATCTTCCCCGCGATGTCTATATGAAGATGGTCGATGTCATCGACAATGGTGCGCGTCTCGACCGCTCCATCGCCGACGCGGTGGCCAAGGGCATCAAGCAGTGGGCCGACGAGAATGGCGTCACCCACTACACCCATTGGTTCCAACCCCTCACGGAAGGCACAGCCGAGAAGCACGACGCCTTCATCGAGCATGACGGCAAAGGCGGCATGATGGAGGAGTTCAGTGGCAAACTGCTCGTCCAGCAGGAGCCCGACGCTTCCTCGTTCCCCAGCGGAGGCATCCGCAACACCTTCGAGGCAAGGGGCTATTCGGCTTGGGACCCCACGTCGCCCGTCTTCATCATGGACGACACCCTCTGCATCCCCACTGTCTTCATCTCCTATACCGGCGAGGCGCTCGATTACAAGGCTCCCCTGCTGCGTGCACTGCGCGCCGTGGGAAACGCCGCCACCGACGTCTGCCATTATTTCTATCCTGAAGTGAAGAAGGTGACTTGCAACCTGGGGTGGGAACAGGAGTATTTCCTCGTGGACGAGGGACTTTACAGTGCACGTCCCGACCTCATGCTCACCGGTCGCACCCTCATGGGCCACGACTCTGCCAAGAACCAGCAGATGGACGACCATTACTTCGGCACCATACCCGACCGTGTGCAGGCATTCATGAAAGACCTCGAGGTGCAAGCCCTCGAACTCTCCATACCCTTGAAGACACGGCACAACGAGGTGGCACCCAACCAGTTTGAGTTGGCTCCCATCTATGAGGAAACCAACCTCGCGGTGGACCATAATATGCTGCTGATGTCGCTGATGAAACGCGTAGCAAGAAAACACGGCTTCCGCGTGCTGTTGCATGAGAAACCCTTCGCCGGCATCAATGGTTCGGGCAAGCACAACAACTGGAGCCTCTCCACCGACACCGGGGTGCTGCTCCATAGCCCGGGGAAGACACCGGAGGACACGCTACGATTCGTCGTCTTCATCGTGGAGACACTCATGGGCGTTTACAAGCACAACGGATTGCTCAAGGCTTCCATCATGAGCGCCACCAACGCCCACCGACTGGGGGCCAACGAGGCACCGCCGGCCATCATCTCGTCTTTCCTTGGCAAGCAACTGACAGAGTTGCTCGACCATATCGAGCGGGCTGACAAGAAAAACCTCTTCACCATGGAGGGGAAGCAAGGTATGCAGCTGGACATCCCTGAAATACCGGAATTGCTCATCGACAACACCGACCGCAACCGCACCTCGCCCTTCGCCTTCACAGGAAACCGCTTTGAGTTCCGCGCCGTGGGCAGCGAAGCCAACTGCGCCTCGGCGATGATAGCCCTCAACACGGCGGTGGCGGAGGCATTGGCCGACTTCAAGGAACGGGTGGATGCGCTCATCGCCGGCGGAGAGGACCAGGCAAGCGCCATCATCGACGTGGTGCGCGAGGACATACGCACCTGCAAACCCATCCATTTCGATGGCAACGGCTACAGCGACGAATGGGTGGAAGAGGCTACAAGACGCGGTCTCGACGTGGAGAAGAGTTGCCCGCTCATTTTCGACAACTACCTGCGTGAGGACACCATCCGCATGTTCGAGCGGATGGGTGTGATGAATGCCAAGGAACTGGCGGCGCGCAACGAGGTGAAATGGGAAACCTATACGAAGAAGATACAGATTGAGGCTCGTGTGATGGGCGACCTGAGCATGAACCACATCATCCCCATCGCCACACAATACCAGAGCCAGTTGGCGAAGAACGTGCTCAACCTCTACGAGGTGTTTTCGCGAGAGGAAGCCGAGGCGCTCACAGCCCGCAACAAGGAAATCATCAAGGAAATCGCGGAGCGCTCGCAAGCCATCGAGAAAGGCGTGGAGGACCTTGTCAATGCCAGGAAGGTGGCCAATGTCCTGGAGTGCGAGCGCGAGAAGGCCATCGCCTACCACGACACGGTGGAGCCCATCATCGAAAAAATCAGATATCAGATAGACAAGCTGGAACTCATCGTGAGCGACGAGTGCTGGACGCTGCCGAAATACAGGGAGCTGCTGTTTATCAGATAGGAGCAAATAGGAGGAGATAGGAGATAATAGGAGCAAGTAAGAGGTCTTGGGACCTCCTACTTGCAGTGCACACCCCTCCGTGCGCAAAATGTAGAGACGGCGATTCTTCCCGTCTTAAGTGCAAAAAAGCAGTGCACACCCTCCGTGCGCACGGAGACGGGAAGAATCCCGTCTCTACCGCAAAAAAGCTCCTAAAACTTTCTACTTGCTCCTAAGACCTCCTGGTTTCTCCTAAGACATTATTCCTATAACCCTTCCAGCACCCGCTTGATGACGGTCTCTGCGGAAATCTCGCGGTTGGCGGCTTCGGGGATGACGATGGAGTGGTCGCTTTCTATCACGTCGTCGGTGACGATGAGGCCGCGTCTGACGGGGAGGCAGTGCATGAAATAGCCGTTGTCGGTCCATGACATGTGTTCACTGTCGATGGTCCATCCCATGTCGCGGCTGATGATTTTCCCATAGTCTTCAGGTCGTGTGACGCCGGGGCAGCTCCAGTTTTTCGCATAGACGAAATGGGCGCCCTCAAGGGCTTTGCGCTGGTCGTATTCCACACGTGCGTTTCCCACGAATTTCGGGTCGAGTTCATACCCCTCCGGATGTGTGACCACGAGGTCGACGTCGGCGGCGTTCATCCACTGTGCGAAGGAGTTGGGTACGGCTTGCGGCAGGGCGCGGCAGTGCGGGGCCCAGGTGAGCACCACCTTGGGGCGTGCCACAGGCTTGTATTCCTCGATGGTGATGAGGTCGGCGAAGGCCTGCAGGGGATGTACGGTGGCGGTCTCCATGGCGATGACGGGTCGTCCGCTGTAGCGCACGAACTGCCCCACGATGGTCTCGGCATAGTCAAACTCCCTGTCGGTGAGGCCCGCGAAGGAGCGCACGGCGATGATGTCGCAGTAGCTGCCCATCACGGGGATGGCCTCGAGCAGGTGCTCGCTCTTGTCGCCGTCCATGATGACGCCACGTTCGGTTTCCAGTTTCCACGCCCCGGCGTTGACATCGAGCACGATGACGTTCATGCCCAGGTTGGTGGCTGCCTTCTGGGTGGAGAGGCGTGTGCGCAGGCTGTTGTTGAAGAAAATCATCAGCAGCGTCTTGTTCTTGCCTAAATCCTGGAAGGCATATCTGTTTTTCTTCACTTCCTGTGCCTCGGCGAGAGCGGCTTGCAGGTCGCCGAGGTCTTCCACGTTAAAGAATGTCTTCATATTTTCAATCTTCAATCTTCAATCTTCAATTTTCAATTTTCAATCTTCAATCTTCAATCTTCAATTTTCAATGGTGAGCATATGTCCCTTTAACTCCTTTTTAACTTCTTTTTAACTCCTCTTTAACTTCAAAAAGTTGAGCGAATGCGAAACTAGTGCAATTTTCATTTCCTCACCTGTCCGTGGCCTTCGATAAGCCATTTGTAGGTGGTGATTTCCTCAAGGGCCATAGGACCGCGCGGACCCAGTTTCTGCGTACTGATGCCTATTTCCGCACCCATCCCGAACTGTGCGCCATCGGTGAAGCTCGTTGGTGCGTTGACATACACGCAGGCGGCGTCGACTTGTGCTTCGAAGGCCTCTGCAGTCTGGCGGTTCTCGGTGATGATGCACTCGCTGTGTCCGCTGCCATATTGGCTGATGTGCTTGATGGCGGCCTCAACGGATGGCACGGTGCGGATGGCCATGGCATAGTCCATGAACTCCGTTCCGAAGCTGTCGGGCGTGGCGTGGCGGAGCAGTTCGTTGGGATATTTCCCTGCGAGGGCGTCGTAGGCTTGCTCGTCGGCGTGTATCACCACGTTGCTGATGATGAGGGGTGCGCAGAGTTCGCCCAGGTCGCGCAGTCTCGACTGATGGATGATGAGGCAGTCGAGGGCGTTGCACACGCTGACGCGGCGCGTCTTGGCATTGTTGATGATGAGGCGTCCGATTTTCAGGTCTCCCTCGGCGTCGAAATAGGTGTTCACCACGCCGGCGCCTGTCTCGATGACAGGCACGCGGGCATTGTCGCGCACGAATTCGATGAGGCGCTTGCCACCGCGTGGGATGCACAGGTCGATGTAGTCCACCGCGTTCAGCATCTCGGCTGTCGCCTCGTGTGTGGCGGGAAGGAGTTCCACGGCCGACGGGGTGATGTCGTGCTTTCGCAGCACCTCCTGTATCAGTGCCACGATGGCCTTGTTGGAATCATCGGCATCGCGGCCTCCCTTGAGCACGCAGGCGTTGCCGCATTTGAAGCACAGGGAGAAGACGTCGAAACTCACGTTGGGGCGGGCTTCGTAGATCATGCCGATGACACCGAAGGGCACGCTGACGCGTCGCAGGTGCAGGCCGTTGTCGAGTGTCCTCTCCACCAATGTCCTTCCCAATGGTGAGGGCAGGGCTGCCACGTGGCGCATGTCGCTGGCGATGCCGTCGAGGCGTTTCTCGTCGAGCAGCAGGCGGTCGTAGAGGGGGTTGGCGGGGTCCATGCGCGCGAGGTCTCGTGCGTTGGCTTCAAGTAGTGATGCACTGTGTGTGGCGATGGCGTCGGCCACGGCGTTGAGCACGTCGTTCTTCCGTTGCTCGTCGATGAGGGCCAGCTCGCGGCTGGCGGCCTTGGCGCGCTTGAATGTTGCTGTGAGTTGTGGTTCCATTTTCACATATTGTTGTTGGGGAGTGTGGTCACTCCAGATAAAGGTAATCGTAGTGTACGATGGGTTTCTGGTCGTGGCATCCCGTGAGACGCCTGGCGCTCTCGCTGTCGTAGGCGGTGCGGCCGATGGCCAGTTTCCGTCCGTCCTCATCGTAGATGCCCACGAGGTCGCCTTCCTCGAAGTCGCCTTCCACTTCGACGACGCCGACGAGGAGCAGGCTGACGGCCTGGCGACCGCAAAGGGCCTCGCTGGCACGCTCGTTGATGATGATGCGTCCCTTGGCGAAACTGTCGCTGTGGGCAATCCATTTCTTGATGCCGCTGACGCCTTCCGCCGTGGGTTCGAACTCGGTGTGGGGGGTGGCGTCGGGGTGTTCCACGATGTCGACGAGGATGTTGTCGCGCTTGCCGTTGGCGATGATGACGCGGATGCCTTCCTCCGCCACTTTCTTCGCGATGTTGTATTTGGTGACCATGCCGCCTCTGCCGAAGCCGCTGCGGCCGCTCTGGATGTAGGCGCTGAGGTCGCTGCCAGGTTCCACGTGTCCGATGAGGTGTGAGGCGGGGTCGTCGGGAGGACCGTCATAGATGCCGTCGATGTTGCTCAGGATGATAAGGGCGTCGGCGTCCATCATCGAGGCGATGAGGCCCGAGAGTTCGTCGTTGTCGGTGAACATCAGTTCGGTGACGCTGACGGTGTCGTTTTCGTTGACGATGGGTATGACGCCGTTGTCGAGCATCACCTCCATGCAGGCCCGTTGGTTGAGGTAGGCTCGTCGGGAGTTGAAGTTCTCCTTCATGGTGAGCACCTGGCCCACGGGCAGGCGGTATTCCCTGAAGAGATTGTAGTAGTGGTTGATGAGTTTGGCCTGGCCAAGGGCGGAATAGAGTTGTCGTTGCGCCACGCTGTCGAGTCGCCGCGCCACGCTGATTTCGCCGCGTCCGCTGGCCATGGCGCCGCTGGAGACGAGGATGACCTCGTAGTCCAAGGCGTGCAGCCACGCCACCTGGTCGACGAGTGCCGACATGCGTGTGATGTCGAGTTTGCCGTCCTCGCGTGTGAGCACGTTGCTGCCCACCTTCACCACGATGCGTTTCTTGCTCATTGGTCTTTTTGCCTGATTTCCACCCTTCTGATTTTTCCGCTGATGGTCTTGGGCAGTTCATCGACAAAGTCGATGATGCGGGGGTATTTGTAGGGTGCGGTGACGCGTTTCACGTGGGTTTGCAACTCTTTTACCAGGTCGGGGCCTGCCTTGTCCTTCCATTCCTTGCCCAGCACCACGGTGGCTTTCACCACCATGCCGCGGATGTCGTCGGGCACGCCGGTGATGGCGCATTCCACGACGGCGGGGTGGGTCATCAGCGCACTCTCCACCTCGAAGGGGCCAATGCGGTAGCCACTGCTCTTGATGACGTCGTCGATGCGTCCCTCAAACCAGTAGTAGCCGTCTTCGTCGCGCCAGGCCACGTCGCCGGTGTGGTAGAGGCCGTCGTGCCAGGCCTCGCGGGTGAGTTCCTCGTCGCGGTAGTATTCCTTGAAGAGTCCGATGGGCTTGCGGTCGCCGACGTGTATGACAATCTCGCCTTTCTCGCCATCCTCGCAGCGTGTGCCGTCGGGTTTGATGAGGTCGATGTCGTATTGCGGGTTGGGCATTCCCATGCTGCCGGGCTTGGGGGGCATCCAGGGCATGGTGCCGAGGGTCATGGTGGTTTCCGTCTGTCCGAAACCTTCCATCAGCTGTATGCCGGTGGCCTCTTTGAATTTGTCAAATACGGCGGGGTTGAGGGCTTCGCCGGCGGTGCAGCAGTATCTCAGTGCGCTGAGGTCGTATTTGGAGATGTCCTCGCGTATCATGAAACGGTAGACGGTGGGCGGGGCGCAGAAGGAGGTGACATGGTATTTCTCCATCTGCTTGAGCATCCGCCCGGCGTCGAATTTCTCGTGGTCGAAGACGAAGACGGTGGCTCCGGCGAACCATTGTCCGTAGAATTTGCCCCACACGGCCTTCCCCCATCCGGTGTCGGCCACGGTGAGGTGGATGCTGTCGGGTGAGAGGTTGTGCCAGAACACGCCGGTGGTGAGGTGCCCGAGGGCGTAGAGGTAGTCGTGGGTCACCATCTTGGGTTCGCCGCTGGTGCCACTGGTGAAATACATCAGCATGGTGTCGCTGTTGGTGTTCACGTGCTTGGGACGAATGAACTGCGGGGCGTTGCCTATTTCGGCCTGCCAGTCGTGGAAGCCTTCGGGTACGAGCGGCCCCACGCTCACCAGCACGTCGACGGAGGGGCTGTCGGGCATGGCGGCTTGCACCTGTCCGAGCACGTACTCCTCACCCACGCAGATGATGCCTTTCACTGTCGCCCTGGAGTTGCGATAGACGATGTCCTTCTTCGTCAGCATGTGGGTGGCGGGGATGGCTACGGCGCCCAGTTTGCACAGGGCGAGCATGATGACCCACCATTCCAGACGCCGTTTCAGGATGAGCATCACCATGTCGCCACGGCTGATGCCCAGTGATGCCAGATAGGCGGCGGCTTGGTCGCTGCGTGCCTTCAGGTCGCTGAAGGAGAGGCGTATCTCCATACCCTCGTCGTTGGTCCACAACAAGGCGGTCTTGTCGGGGTCGGTGGCCGCCCATTCGTCCATCACGTCATAGGCGAAGTTGAAGTTCTCCTTGATGATGAAATGCAGGTGCTCCTTGAAGTCTTCCACCGAAGTGAAGGAGGTCTGCGTCAAAAATCTTTCTACCATTTTTGTTCTTTGTCTTTTTCCTAGAATTTCTAGTATATCTAGTATATCTAGTATATCTAGATTATCTTTTTAGAAGATGATGGCCAGGAATTTCACGGGCCGCCCGTTGAGGGTGCGCATGCCGTGTGGCTGTGTGGCGTCGAAATAGACGGAGTCGCCTTCGTCGAGGGTGAGCACCTTGGTGCCGATGGTCAGTTCCATGGTTCCTTCAAGCACCATGTTGAACTCCTGTCCGCTGTGTGAGTTCATCTCTTTGGGTGCGTCGATGGGCTTGGGTTCCACGGTGACGATGAAGGGGTCGGCCTTCCGGCCTCTGAAGCCGCTGGCCAGACTCTCGTATTTGTAGGCGCTGCGGCGCTCCACGTTCATCCCATGGCCTTTGCGGGTGAGGAAATAACTGCTCATCTTGGGCTCTTCGCCAAACATGAGTACGTCGAGTGACACGCCGTATTGCTTGGCGATTTTTTGCAGGTTGGCAACGGAGAGTTCGCTCTCGCCGTTCTCCATCTGCTCATAGTGTTCCACGGTGATGCCGCAGAGGGCGGCCACCTCTTCGGTGGTGATGTCGAGCACGTCGCGCAGTCCGCGCAGGCGCTCGCCTATTTGCTTGAGTTGTTCGTCCATGCTGATAGGTGTTATGGTGGGTCATTAAAGTCTTTAGGGTCTTTAAGGTCCTTAAGGCATCTAAAGCCTCTCAAATCTCAAATCTAAAATCTAAAACTCTCTATTTCCCCATGCCGGCCTTGAGGCCTCTGATGACGGCGGAGGTGAAGCCGGCGTGCTCCATCTCGTTGAGGCCCTTGATGGTGACGCCTCCCGGGGTCGTCACCTTGTCGATGGCGGCTTCCGGGTGCTCTCCCGTGGCTTGGAGGAGAGAGACGGCGCCTTTCACCGTCTGCAACACGATGTGCTCTGCATCGGAGGCTCTGAAGCCGATTTCCACTCCGCCTTCCACGGCGGCACGCACGTAGCGCATGGCGTAGGCGATGCCGCAGGAGGCGAGGGTGGTGCCGGCGGCGAGCAGTCGTTCTTCGGTGACGATGCATTGGCCGAGTTGGCCGAACAGCAACGCAATGAGCCGGATGTCTTCGTCGGATGCTCCGGCGGGGACGAGGAAGGTCATCGACTCCCTTACTGCGATGGCGGTGTTGGGGATGGCGAGCAAGAGGCGGGGGGTGTTGCCGTCGCCTTTGTCAAGCCACAGCTTGATGCTTTCTGATGGCACTCCCGCTGCCACCACCACGATGATTTGCTTTTCGAGGTCGAGGGCTTCCTTGATGCCGCCGAGCACTTTTTCCACGAGCCAGGGCTTCACCACGACGAAGACGATGTCGGCGCCTTTTACTGCCGCGGTGTTGTCGGTGGTCTGGCTGACGCCGGTGTCGATGAAACGGTTGATGGCCGCCTCGCTGGGGTCGGCGACGGTGATGTCTGACGGGTTGGTGTCGGGGCATTTCAGCATGCCTTCCACGAGTGCGCCTCCCATGGCGCCTACTCCGATGATGGTCGTTTTCATATCAATGCGTTGTTGAGTTTTTCGATGAAGAGGTCGGCGTCTTGCCGGGTGATGCAGAGCGGGGGAAGGAGTCTCAGCGTGTGGGTGCCGGAGCAGCCGGTGAAGCAGTGCTGTTCATAGACTAGCTTGCTGCGCACCTCTTTCTGGGGGATGTCGAGTTCGATGCCTATCATGAGGCCGCGGCCGCGCACGTCGGTGATGTGTGGCTGGGTCTTCTGAAGCTCGCGCAGACGCTCTATCAGGTAGTCGCCCGTCTGACGGGCATTCTCCACCAGCTGCTCTCTCTCCATGATGTCGAGCACGGCGATGGCGGCGGCGCATGCCAGGTGGTTGCCTCCGAAAGTGGTGCCGAGTTGGCCGTAGACGGGAGTGAACTGCGGTGAGATGAGGAGGGCCGACATGGGGAAGCCGTTGGCGATGCCTTTCGCCACGGTGATGAGGTCGGGCTGGATGTCGAGCCACTGGTGGGCGAAGAATTTCCCGCTGCGGCCGTAGCCGCATTGTATCTCGTCGCAGATGAGCACCGTGCCGTTGTCGCGGCATGCCTTGGCAAGGCGCCGGGCGAAGTCTTTCTCCACCATCCGGATGCCTCCCACACCCTGGATGCATTCCAGGATGCAGGCGCAGACGTCGCCTTTCGACAGTTCCGCCTCCCATGCCTCGATGTCGTTGAGGGGGAGGTAGGTGACATGGCCGTTGGCGTTGATGGGTGCTATGATCT
>Ga0310694_10000629_pt1 | contig 44827 bp, 45 predicted proteins | sample 174DNAGHGhighgp2_FD_203884 | JGI IMG/M metagenome (GOLD analysis project Ga0310694, IMG submission 203884) | Sheep rumen microbial communities from Palmerston North, Manawatu-Wanganui, New Zealand - 1742 DNA GHGhigh gp2 (v2) (version 2) | ecosystem: Host-associated > Mammals > Digestive system... | reverse complement strand
GACCTTATCGAGGATATCTTTAACTCCAGTGAGGTGGAGCCCGGGCAGGCCCAGCCTTTGCCAGACAGGCAGGGCAATGAAACTGCTGCGGAAGAGCTGCGGGGTGGTACCGCTGTCCTCGATACTGAGAAGCTCAGTCTGAACAGCTTTGACGAGGCTGAACGGGCCAGAACCCGGGCAGCCCTGCTAAATGCTAAAGATGCAAACGGAAACCCGCTGTACAATCCGCAGCAGGTAGATAAGTATATGTGGGATGCAATGGGTATCGCGTCTATGATCGCGATGGATCGGACAAGGTTGGACTATGATGTAACCGATCCAGAGAAATCGATGGTTAAACCGAACGCTGACTATGGCGCGTCTATCGATGCCTCCACGCTTTGCGCGAAACGGCTGCTGTACCAGGGAACGTTTGATGCCATTCAGCACGCACTGCCCAACACGGCGCTTACGCCGGGAGATTTGATCGTGCTTGCCAACATGATGCGCGACATGGGCTATGAAACGCCCTGTGGCATCTGCTATGTGGAGAGCAGAAGAAGGATACTTGGACAAGAAGCGCAGAAGTGGCTGGACGGCTACACGGGCGAATACAAGCCGAAGATCGAGGATTTAACAACCTCTGACGGGCTTGAAGCGCTCCGGAACGAGCATCCACAGGCGTATGATGATTTCATCGAAGCCATGAAGAAGCTGAACCAGCGCAACCCGAAGGTGGTACAGCTGCGTACTGAGTATCGCGGAGAGATCCGTGCCATGTCTGACACCGCTGTACAGAAGGCTATCGATCACGGCGGGCTCCGGCTTCAGAGCTTCAGCGATTTTGAAACGCCGCACCTGCTGGACATGATCCAGGTTATATACGACATGGCTTCCAAGGGGTTGACATCCCAGGCCTATACGAAGGTGCCGAATTTTGCCTGGGCCTTCGGGGATACCGGAGTAAAGATCAACCTGAGTGAAATTGCCAAGGACAGCGGGTATACGATTGAAAATGGGCTTACTTTCAAAGAGCTTGCTTCCATGCCCTATGAAGAAGCCAAGGCGTTGATCCGGCTGACCTATGACGATGTCGAAGGCATGAAGCACAGCGATGCGATCGCCCTTCGCAACCGGTACAGCAAAAACGTGGGTACAATCCTTGTCGGTAAGAGCGATGCACACATTATCGCTGCCATGGGAGACAGCGAGGTAGACTTTATCATCCCGTTTCACCGGAGCGGCTGGACAAAGAAGGAACGTAACCTGATGGAAACGCTGAAAGGGTATCAGGATTACACGAATGACCAGAACGAGCGGAAGATTCAGGGACGCAAGCCAAACGGCAGAGGTTATAAAACTGTTCCGGCGGCAAAGAGTGGAATCAAAAACTTCGAGCCTGTCGGAGAAAAGAGCGCGAACGGTAAGGGCCGCAACGGCTATTGGGACTTCTCAAAATCCGGCAGAGAGAACGCAGAAACATACCTCCAGATGTGCGCGGAAGACAAACGCATCCCGAAATTCAGCCGGTTCCTGGTTGATAACGGAGATGGGAGCTTCAGCCTTCCGCAGGGAGATGACTACAGAAGCACAGCGATCCGGGAGGGATACTGGAAAACGCTGATCGACTTCAAAATGTACGACAACGATAATGTAGGATCCCCGCAGACCGCTGTTACTCCGAATGTTAACATGGATCAGGCCAGAAGGATTCTGGATGACTACTCTCTGGATCGGAACGGTGTCAGCCGCGCAAGCAACAATGACCTGCCTGTCGCGCAGACCGTTGTAGATCGGTTTGTTGAGGAGTATAAGCAAAACCACCCTCTGGGTGGTAACCGGATACGGTACAGCCTGCCCTCCGAGGATGTCCAGGAAGCCGCAGAAAAGGCTTTTGTAAACAGTAAAGCCAGAACCTCTGACGGAAAGCTGATGCCTGTCTATCACGGGACGAAAGCGGATTTCAACGTGTTCGATACCAGTGTAAGCGGCGGCTCAAATGGTGCAGCGGAAGGCTTCGGTATCTATCTGACGGATAACCCTGAAGTATCTGAGGCTTATGGTGATAGACAGATTTCTGCCTACGTTAACATGGAACGCCCGGCACGATCTGACAAGAAAACGATTAAAAAGTCCGAGCTTGTCAAGCTCATCAAAGCTGCCTGTGAAAAAGAGGCTCAGAATTTCGTAGACGAGGGAAGCTATGGTAGTGTAAGCGAGGCTCTGCCGGATACCTGGATTTCCAACTACGTTTATACGCCTGACTACAGAACCATTCAGGATGCCTATAAGGCTGTTGCGGATTCTATTCTCAGCATGAACGACAACGACATGGACATCGTTCAGGAAATTATGGCCGGAATGGGTATCCGTGATTACGGTAGGGCTATGGATTTCTACCACGAAGTCCTTACCCCTACAACCGGAATCGACGGCTTTTGGACAACCTGGAAGGACGCTCAGACCGGAGCTACATCAAATGTTATGCTGGCGTTTGATTCTTCTCAGATCAAAAGCAATGAGAGTGTAACCTACGATGACCAGGGCAACCCGATCCCGTTGGGTGAGCGGTTTAATACCAGCAACCCGGATATCCGGTACCAGCTCCCCGATGACTCCGTGCTGGAACGGCAGATCAGGGAGTACCTGAGGAATGGCGGCAGCCTGAGCAGAAACCCCGGGCCGAGCCTCAGCCAGGCAAGCATCCCGATGGAAGGGCAGAACCCGATGGCATCCTTTACAGGCGGCCCGAAGCAGCGGCAGTTTGGCGCGAGGACGGCACAGGCGAGCGATGAGCTGGCAGCACAAGCTAAAGCCTGGGTGAAGGCGAACAACGCCTATATGCCGGACACCAATGCCGAACAGATCGACCGGGCCATCGCATGGATCAGGGGCAACAAGATTGATCCGAATTCTGACGGGCTGTATGAGTCCGTGCAGGCTATCCAGGCTCCGGACTTCGACTACATGAGCTCTGACGGGCAGGCCCGGATGGCCGCCGTCATGGGACTCGCTGTTGCGAAGAACGACATCATGACCCAGACGATGATGGCTGACGCTTTCAACCGGCAGGGCACTGATCTTGGCCGGGCGCTGCAGAGCCGGAAGATTTTCAGGCTGATGACTCCTGCCGGACGGATTGCCACCCTGCAGAAGATGCTGAAGAACGTGGAGCAGGAGCTGGGTGCCCAGGGCAAGCTCGTTGACCTGACCTTCCCGGACTGGATTCTGACAGCAGCCTCTACAGCTACCACAGAAGAAGAATTCAATTATGTCCAGAAATCTGCTGCCCAGCATCTGGCCTCCAAGGTGCCTGTTAACTGGAAGGATAAGCTGACCGCATGGCGTATGCTATCCATGCTCGGCAACCCGAGAACCCATGTCCGGAATGTTCTGGGCAATGCACTTTTCATGCCTGCGGTAGGCATCAAGAACAAGATCGGCGCCGCGCTGGAGATCGCGACCAGACAGAAAGAACGGACGAAGACCCTTGGCCGCGCCAGCGAGGAAGCCAGAGCTTTCGCAAAGCTCGATGCCCAGGAAATGGAGGCCATCCTGCGCGGTGACGCAAAGTACAAAGACGGTAATCAGGTGCAGCAGGAGCAGAAGATCTTCGGCCAGGGCAAGGGAATCGTCTCCCGGACTGCCGGAAAGATGCTGCAGGCGCTGTCCGATTTCAACGGCAGGATGCTGGAGAATGAAGACTGGATCTTCCTCAGCAGGCACTATCGGAATGCCCTGGCGGGCTACATGACCGCGAACAAGCTGACCGCAGAACAGATGACCGGCGAAACACTGGAGAAGGCCCGGGTGTACGCAGTACAGGAAGCGCAGAAGGCCACCTATCGGGATGCCAACGCCGTAGCAAGCTGGCTGAACGAGGCGAACCGGAAGCACCCCGGGATCGGCTTTGTGGTCAACGCTGTTCTTCCCTTCAAAAAGACCCCGGCGAATATTTTGAAGCGCGGTGTGGAGTACAGCCCTGTCGGACTGATCAATGCTCTGACCAGAGGCGCGAGGCAGCTCAATATGTGGAATGCCTACCAGAACGGAGAGCTGAAGGTGCTGCCGGATAAGGCGATCTCCCCCACGCAGTTTATCGACAAACTTGCTGCAGGGCTGACCGGTACCGGCATCATGGCACTGGGAGCTATCCTTTCCCATCTGGGAGTCGCAACCGCTGGACTGGATGATGACGATGACGAGTTCGACAAGCTCCGGGGTAAGCAGGAATACTCCCTGACTCTCCCGACAGCAGCTCTGTTCGGTCATGACGTATCCTTCACCGTAGACTGGGCAGCTCCGACCTGTATGCCCTTCTTCGTTGGTGCGACCATCATGGACATAGCGAAGCGGGAGAACAAGGATGTATCTATTGCCGGTGTATTGGATTCCATCCTCGGAATCACCGAACCGGTATTCAACCTGTCCATGCTGGACGGCGTGAACAGCCTGTTCAATGTGAGCCAGTACTCAGAAGGTAACCCCATTACCCAGATCGGTGAGAAGATTCTGACAAACTATGCCACCAGCTATGTGCCGACCTTTGTGGGACAGGTGGCGCGAACGCTGGATACCACAAGACGGAAGGCCTTTGTGGAATCCGGAGCTGATCTCTCCACCTGGAGATACGCACTCGAAGGACTGGAGAACAAGCTGCCCTGGGTGAGCCAGAGCAACATCCCCTACCGGAACGTATGGGGTGAAGCAGATGTCAGCGGCGCCGGTGAAGCCGCCATTGAAAACTTCATCAGCCCGGGTTACGGAAACGCGATCAAGGATGATCCGGTGGTCAACGAGCTGGAACGGATTTACAGGGAAACAGGAGATAAGGCACTCATACCGAAGGCTGCCAGCAAAACGATTGGCACCACCAAGCTGAACGCTGAACAGTACGACCGGTATGTGGTATCCCGTGGACAGACTGCAAGAGAAACGCTGGAGGCCCTGATGGAGTCCCCGCTCTGGCAGATCTGCGATGACCCGACCCGGGCCAAGATGGTATCTGATGCCTGGACATATGCCAACCAGCTCAGTCAGCATGAGATCACAGGGAAGAAGATGGAGGCCTGGGTGCTGGAAGCCAACACGGCAGGAACCATCGTGGAAACCCTCGTCTCCCGGGCGGCAGACAGCAACCGTAAAGCATACCTCGCAGAGTACGGCAAGAGTTTAGCGGAGGCTCTTGACAAGGAGGACAGCGAAGCCTACAATACCTGCTTGGCGGCACTGGAGAACGCCGAAGCAACCGACACGAACATCAAGGGCTCTCTGAGGGATTACTTCAAGCCTCTCTATCAGGGTGCCTATATGGACGGCGATAGGAGGACAATGGAAGAGATCGAGGAAAAGCTCATCGAAACCGGTATCGGATTCAAAATGAAGGATTTTGAAGGGTGGATTCCCGGCAGCAAGGACGAGGATGAGGAATCCGATAATACCAGGTGGTTAACTACTCACTAACTACTCACAATGTACCACGGGGCCTTGTAAATCAAGGCCCCATCGTCCCCTGCTAAGGGAGTAGTGCGGGTGACCGCAGCCCGGGTTCAAATCCCGGCTTCTCCGCTGAAACCCCGGAATCTCAACGGTTCCGGGGTTTTTCCATGCTCCAAATTGATACATATTTACACGTTAACTATATTGATTAACTACTCACATAACTACTCACCAGTCCTACTCACAGATTTTCCCAAGGGCCTCCCGGGCTGCACTGTCATCCGGGTGGACATACCGATCCATCATTTTTGTTGATGACCAGCGCATGATCCTCTGGACAGTCTGCGGGGCCACATTGGCCGTGACGGCCAGAGCTGTGGCAGTGGTATGCCTGCAGGAGTACGGAGTCAGATGCCGGGTGATCCCGGCTTCCTGCAGGGCTGCGTAGTACAAAGCATAAAAGTCTTCCTCGTTCATTGGAAAGATTCTGCCCTCCGGATGCTTCTCCGTCAAATCCTGCAAAAGCGGGACGATGGCCTCCGTGATCAGGACGGACTTCTCTTTCCGTTCTTTCGTCTTCAGGCCTACGCCGGTGATCTCCATCTTATCGAGATCAATCAGAGAGGCCTCCAGGCGCCTCATCTCGCCCGTCATCATCCCTGTGTAGATCATAATAAGCGGGATAGCCGCATCGGCCTTCCCGGCCTCCCAGGCGGCCCAGAGGAGCTTCTGCTCGTCCTCCGTGAATGCCTCCCGGTGCGTCTCCTCCAGCTTCGGGATTTCGATCAGCCCCGGCAGGGCCGGATTAGCATTGCCATCCACGGCGGCCAGCCGGAAAAGGTGGTTCAGGAGCACCCGGACATCCCGGGCCGGATAATAGGAGGTGCAGGTATCGTTTACCAGCTTCTGGAGCTGGGGCACGGTCAGCTCGTTGATCGGTGTGCCGTGGATCGGCTTCAGGCGATTGTAGGCAATCCGGTAGGCATCCATCTTATCCTTCGATATCTTCGCCCCTCTGCCCGTCTCAAAGGCCTTATAGTAGTAGGAAACGGTTGGCACGGGTTTCTCGTCTGCCTTCTGCCGCAGCTCTTCCAGCCCCAGGATCGCTTCCCGCCGGGTGGGATAGGTTTTCCTTTTATAGATCGGTGTGCCGCTGTCCCGAAAGCCGATCACCACCTGGGCCATCCATCCAGGGCAGCCTTTTCTTTTATAGACAGAGCCTGTTCCAGGTGTTCTCATCTGTCCCCCTCCAGCTCTCTGATGTAATCCTCCAGATCACTTATCTCCGATTTCAGGGAATCAATCTGTTCCTGGAGGCGCTCATTTTCCTCTGCGAGCTTTACCTTTCTGTCTCCTTCCCGATATCCGATAATGATCAGGATAATGATGACCGCGAAAAGGATTTTATAGCCGATATCATCTTTCATTTCTTTGCAAACCTCCCGGATGTCTGGTGCTGCATCAGGATATCCTGTGCAACCTGTTGGTACACTTCGTCCGTATGACGATACAATTCCAGTAAATACTCTTCGTCTTCAGTGACCTGCATCATTCTGTAGAAATCCGGGTAGCTGTCATGCTCAAGAAGTAAGTCCATCGGATCTACACCGAGAACCCGAGAGAATCGGACAAAGATTTCAAAATCCGGCTCAGACCTCCCAAGTTCATAGTTTGACAAAGCAGACCTCTTAATTCCCGCAGCTTTCGCCAGATCCTCCTGCGTCATATTCAGCATTGTTCGGTACGCTTTCAAGTTTTTTCCGAAGGTATTTGACACAAAATCACCTCCTTTTGCCACATATTAACACAATAGCAAGGAGATTGCAACACTTATGTAACATTAGGGGATTGCCAAGATTCTTGGCATTGTGTTATATTAAAGACCCACCGGGAAGCCGGAAAAAGGGGCGATCTGAAGGAAAGGAGGGTAGAAGCAGACTGAGAAGGGTATTTTTATACCCGTTTGTGCCAAGATTTAGCGCAAGCACCCTACAAAAAATTTTTTAAAGGAGGTGAAACTGATTTGGGACTCTTTAGCTCCGGGCCGTCCAAGACCGAGGTGGCCGTCGCGAGACTCCGGGAATTCGGGCCAACGTGCTCCTCCCGGCAGCTTGCTGAGGTGCTTGGCGGCCAGCCGTACTACTACAACGTGCAGGCCAAGAAGGGTATCTTACCATTCTCGTTTTTCTGGCGCGGAAAAGCGCTGCGGGTATCCACGGAATCTGTGATCAAGTTTTTGAGAGGAGAAGGCACCAATGTTTAACCTGAGTATCGCAGCCAACACCGCAGAGGAGCTGCGGCTGAAGCTGCTCGATCTGGTAGACCATTTCTCAGGGGTTAGCGTACAGAAGGCCGCCCCGAAGGCCGAGCCGGTGATTTCCACGGCTCAGATGGAAGAGAACACGAAGAACGCCCCGGAGCACAAGCTCCCCGATCCCCCGTCCATTGAGGAAGTCCGGGAGGCGCTGAAGAATCTCCGGGAACGGAAGGGCGCCGGAGCGGTTCGCGAGCTGCTGAGAGCCTACAAGGCTGAGAACTTGACGGAGCTCAAGGAGGAGGACTACGCCGGAGCGATGTCCAGGGCCCTCGCGGAGGTGTGAGATGCCTGAGAGACACGCTGTACTGAGCGCCAGCAAGGCTCACCAGTGGCTGCAATGTCCTCCGAGCATCCGGTGGGGTGAGAAATTCGTTCAGCCCGAGCAGTCCGAAGCGGCTGCGGAGGGTACGCTGGCTCACTCACTGGCTGAGGATCATATGCGGAAGCTGCTGGCCGGAAAGAAGCTGACCGTGCCCGCAAAGATCAAAGCTGACCCGCTGTACCGGCCCGCAATGGTCGAACACGTTTCCGTCTACTGCGATGAAATCATGGGAGTCCTTAACCAGATGAGACTGCAGGGGGCAGATCCTACGATATACCTGGAGCAGGAGCTGGATCTCTCCCCCTGGGTGCCGGAAGGATTCGGCACCGCAGACTGCATCCTGATCGGAAACGGAATCCTCCATGTGTTTGACTTCAAATACGGGAAGGGGGTGCCGGTCAGCGCGGTCAGCAACCCACAGCTGAAGCTGTACGGCCTCGGCGCACTGAACGAGTTCGGAATGTTGTACGACATCAGCCAGGTGACGCTGCACATCATCCAGCCCAGACTGGACTCGCTGACGGACTGGACGATTGACCGGCAGTCGCTTGAAAACTGGGGTGAAGCCGTGGTCAAGCCTATCGCAGAGCTGGCCTACAAGGGCGAAGGAGAGTACACCCCGGGCACGGATCAGTGCCGCTGGTGCGTATGCAAAAACGCCTGCAGGGCCTACAACACCTTTATGCTGGACGCCGCCAAGGCCCGCCTGACCGAGGACGGCAAGGAGCGGCTGCCCAACGAGCTGAGTCCGGAAGAGATCGCCAGCCTGCTGGGCATGGTGGAAGACATCAAGCGCTGGGCCACCAAGGTGGCCGACTACGCCCTGGATCAGGCGCTCAATAATGGCGTCCGGTATCCGGGCTACAAGCTGGTCAACGGCATCAGCCGGAGAAAGATCATCGATGAGAAAAAGGCTCAGGAGAACCTGATGACGGCGGGATTCACGCCGAAGGACACGATGAAGCTGAAGGGCCTCGGTGATCTGGAAGACCTTGTCGGAGCCAAGAGGCTCCAGGAATTGATCGGCGATTACATCGTCAAGCCGGAAGGCAAGCCTACCCTCGTCCCGGTGACGGACAAGAGGGAGGAGTTAAACAGTTTTAATAAAGTTTTTGAGGAGGTAACAGAATCATGAGTTACGAAGCGAAGAGCACTGAAGTGGTGACCAAGAAGCCCGTCCGTCTGAGCTATGTCTACCTGAACACCCCCCGGAAGAATGATGACGGCAGCGATGGCAAATACAGCGCGACCCTGCTGATCCCGAAGACCGACAAGGCCACCGTCAAGGCGCTGGAGGCTGCTATCGAGGCGGCGAAGGCCGAGGGCGTGGCTGACGGCATCAAGGGCGCCCGTGACTTCGAGTCTCCCCTGCGGGACGGAGACGGGAAGCGGCCCCGGGGCGGCGAGTATGGCCCGGAGTGCAAGGGTATGATGGTGGTCAACGCCATTTCCAAGAACCGGGTGAAGGTGTGCGACCGGATGCGGAACGAGATCCTGGACGCTGATGAGATCTACAGCGGGATGTGGGCCAACGTTCTGGTCAGGTTCAAGTGCTTCTCTGTTCCCGGAAACAAGGGCATCTCCTGCTACCTGAATCTGGTGCAGAAGGTGCGGGACGATCAGCCGCTCGGCAGCGCTGCTCCCAGGGCTGATGACGTCTTCGAGGCTATCGATGACGATGATGACGATCTTGGGCTGTAAGAGATGGAAGAAGTCTGGAAAGACATCCCCGGTTATGAAGGGCGCTACCAGGCAAGCACTGAGGGCCGGATTAAAGTCCTTGGCCACTATGAGACGCATTATAACCACCGTCTCGGTCATGAAGTTACAACCTTTCGAAAAGAGCGAATCCTTCGCCCAGGTAGGTTTAACAAATATGGCCATGTCTCTGTTGTGCTTGGGTGGAAAACCCCAGGAAAGCCGGTGCATAGAATCATCGCTCTGACTTTCCTGGGCCCCTGCCCAAAGGGACTTGTAGTATGCCATAACAATGGCAACCCTACAGACAACAGACTTGAAAACCTTCGCTATGATACGCTTGCCGAAAATGCTGCAGACATCTACAGACAGCACGGGAAAAAGTACAAGCTCTCTGTCAAGGATGTGTTCGAAATCAGAAGACTGCTTGATGAAGGTGAGCTAAATCAAAGCGAGATAGCAAGACTCTACGGTGTTACACCTGCAGCAATCAATGGCATCAAGAGAGGAGCCAACTATAAATGGCTGACGGAATCATTCTCTACTGTGACGTAGAAACATATAGCGAGATTGACCTGCCAAAATCATCAGCCTATCGCTACGCAGAGGATCCTTCCTTCGAGATCCTGCTATTTGGTTATGCCTTTAACGATGAGCCGGTAACTGTGATTGATGTGTTAGCAGGCGGCATCCCGGACTTTCTACTGGATGCCATCCAGAATCCTGCAATCACGAAGGTGGCATTTAATGCATCATTTGAACGTACAACACTGTCCTACTATCTGCAAAGGCTCGGAAGGATTACCCCCGGTGAATTCCTCGCCCCGGAATCCTGGCAGTGTGAAATGGTTCATGCTCTGAGCTGCGGCCTGCCCCGGTCACTGGCCGGGGTGGGCCAGGCCCTCGGCCTGTCCGAGGAAGAGGCCAAGATGAAGGAAGGGACGGCACTGATCCAGTGGTTCTGCAAGCCCTGCAAGCCCACCAAGACCAACGGGGGCCGGACGAGGAACCTGCCGCAGCACGATATGCGGAAGTGGCTGATGTTCCAGGCCTACAACGCCCGGGATGTGGAGACGGAGAGAACCATCCGAAAGCGGCTGGAGAGCAAACCGGTGCCGGAGATCGAATGGAAGGCCTACTGGATGGATCAGAGGATCAACGACCGAGGCGTCCTGATCGACAGGCAGCTCATGGAAAATGCCATCAAAATCTCTGAAGAGCATACGGCAGAGCTGACTGCGGAGGCCGTGAAACTGACTGGGCTGGAGAACGTGAACAGCGTAAGCCAGCTCAAAGACTGGCTGGGCGTGGACGGCAGCCTGGACAAGAAGGCCATCAAAGAGATGCGCGGCAGCGGGAATCTGGACTTGAAGCAGGATCGTCTGCTGGCGATCCGGCAGGAAATGGGAAAAACCAGTATCAGCAAGTATGAAGCTATGGAAAGGGGGATCTGCCGGGATGGACGTATCCGTGGACTGTTTCAGTTTTATGGAGCCAACAGAACGGGCAGATGGGCGGGAAGACAGGTACAGGTTCAAAATTTGCCCCAAAATCATATTAGTGACCTCGACACCGCCAGAAATCTCGTACTTGAAGGAGATCGAGAGGCTATTGCGCTACTGTATGGCAACACGCCCGACACATTATCACAGCTTATCAGAACTGCTTTTATTGCCCCCAACGGGCGAACCTTTGCGGTTGCGGATTTTAGTGCCATCGAAGCAAGAGTATTGGCTTGGCTGGCAGACGAAGAGTGGCGCATGGAAGTGTTTCGGGAGGGCGGGGACATCTACTGCGCTTCCGCATCCCAAATGTTTAAAGTCCCCGTTGTTAAACACGGCGTCAACGGACATTTACGTCAAAAAGGCAAAATCGCGGAACTCGCTCTGGGATACGGAGGATCGATTGGTGCTCTGACCGCGATGGGCGCCCTGGAGATGGGCCTGAAGCATGACGAGCTGCAGCCGCTGGTGGATGCCTGGAGAAACTCAAACCCGAACGTGATCGGCTTCTGGTGGAACGTGGACGGGATGGTCAAGACTGCTCTGGAGAACCCCGGAACCATCCAGCGGCTCTCCTGCGCGGCTGACCGGACTGCTATCTGCGCTCAGATGACCCGTGGTCTGCTGAGTATCAGGCTCCCATCCGGACGGTGTATCCGGTACTACAAGCCCCGAATCGAGATGAACAAATACGGCAGCGAGAGCATTACCTACGCCGGGATGGACGCCGGGAAGTGGGGCCGGGTGGAAACCTACGGGCCGAAGCTGGTGGAAAACATTGTACAGGCCACCAGCCGGGACTGCCTGCGGGACGCCATGATGCGGGTAGCCGAAGTCTTCCCCGGCATCGTGATGCACGTCCATGACGAGATGATCGTCGAAGTGACGGACGAGCAGGCCGAAGACGCTCTGAAGTATATGCAGGACTGCATGGGCAGACCGATTGACTGGGCACCGGGGCTCCTGCTCCGGGGCGATGGATACCTGACGAAGTATTACAGAAAGGATTGACGGATCATGCTGAGAGAGCTGCGCGAGGCCTGGCAAATTGTCAGGATCGAAAAGAAGGACGGCTACAAGGGGCCGTATGTGGTGCTCCGGGAAACCATGATGGAGGAGCTGCAGAAGACCTACGGATGGGCGCTGGCTGAGAACAAGGGCTATGCCCAGGTGATCGATGCCATCCTAAACGGTGCCCCGATCTGCAAATTCTGCGAGGATGAAAGCGAGTGCAAGGACTACGACCGGTGGCTGGAGGGCCGCTGCAAGGACTTCCTGCTACGCTTCCCGGACGAGGAGAAAGTCTGTGCCGCCTTTGAAGAGTGCTACAAAGTCTGCGATGAAAGGAGCCATCAGGATGACCGTTGAGGAAGAAAAGCTGGCAAAAGATAACCAGGGACTGAAGGAATTCATTGCCTCCCTGGGGTTCCGGATGATCTACATGACGGCAGGCGAACCGGGGTTTGTTTGCTCCCACGCCAAGCCCTGCGTCTTCTGCGGGACAGCACCCCGGGTTGTGCAGGATGCCTACTACCCCGGGCGCTGGCTCACTCAGTGCCCTAACTGCGCTTCCAGATCCGTATCGACCCGGAACCCCATCCAAGCCGTAAAGGCATGGAATGCCGACAAGCTGACGGAGGAAACACTGCTGACCAACCATAAGCTGACGGCTGAGAACATGGACGATGAGGGCGCGAAGAACCTGATCGAAGCTCTGTCAAAGAGCGCCACGGAAGACCTGCTGTGGGCCGAAAAGACCGGTCAGCTTGACTCGATCATCGCTGATCACGCCCGGTGGTTTATCCGCAACAAGCAGGTGATCAAGGACATCGAATCAGGAGCGCGGAGGCTCCGGGAGGAAAAAGACAAAAACCGGAAGGAGAGCCTGGAAGATGATCTACGTTAAACGGGAGCCGATCCTGGAAGCCCTGAACGGACTGTATGAGAAGGTGGACGGAAAGTTTCTTTCCAAAGCTGAGAAGCAGCGGGTGCTGACTGAGCTGATCCTGATGGTCAACGGGCTGGAAGAGTTTGACCCCTACAACGAAGACCCGGATAACTTCTACGCCCCGCCAGCCCGGAAGATCGCGGAGATGGAGCCCCTCGTCATGGGCAGCCGGATCGGAAAGGAAAACTACTATTGTAGTAATTGCAAGACAAGGATCAAGCAGAAGGATCTGTACTGCAGGCACTGCGGGCACAAGTTTGAGGAGGACGGATAATGCCTGACAGGGAGAAATACATTAAAGTTTTAAGCAAAACAGTAAAAACAGTGAAAGAATACAACGAAGATGCTCCAATAAAAATCAGTTTGGAATGTGTTGAAGATATTCTGGAACTGCTGAAAGAGCAACCACAGATTGTCAGGTGCAAGGATTGCAAAAAGCATTACAACGAATTGAAGTGCAGATGCGGAGGATATACACCTAACGATTGGTTCTGCGCTGACGGGGAAAGGCAGGATGATGATGCCTGACAGAGAGATAGTTGTTAATGATTTGAACGTGTCAAAACTTATGTTGTGCAATCCAAAAATGCTTACATCAGAAATGTATGTCAGAATCGGACAGGCCATCAACGGCGCCATTGATCTGCTGAAAAAGCAGGAAGCGGTTGAACCGAAGGTATCGTCAACAGAACAACGTTGTGGAAACTGTAATAAGGTTATCGAAATGGATGGGTGGATAGCCTGTCCATGGTGTGGAAAACCTATTGCGTGGAATGAATGGTGGAACAAGAATGGTGTGCGGGAGGTGAAGCGGGAATGATTGTGATAACTACCATGGATTTATTACCTGAACATTGTTTTGAATGCCCCTGTCACGACGGTGAAAGTGGCTATTGTCAGGCTGACAAAGAACAGAGATATTCTGATTACAGACCGTATTGGTGCCCACTAAAAGAAATTATCCAATGCAAGGATTGCAAGCCTTACAACAAAGCATCATGCGATTGCGAAAGGGCTTTGGACAGAATGGTGTTGCATGATAACTGGTTCTGCGCTGACGGAAACAGGGAGGACTAATAATGCCTGATATCACGATCTCAGTGGGTGAGTCCAAGCGGGCCACCCGCTGGGTGCCTAAGACGGTGAGCTGGGAGAGGCTCTGCAAGAAGCTCTCCACGCCCATCGTGACCAGTGAGACAGCGGCAGAGTATGCCGCAATGTCCAAAGACCAAAGAGGAAACATCAAAGATGTCGGCGGGTATGTCGGCGGGAGGATTGACGGAGGTGTACGCCGGGCCGGGAATATTACCGATAGGCAGCTCATCTGCCTGGACGCTGACTATGCTGACATGGGGCTCTGGGAGCTCTGGGACATCATGGTCGGCAAGGCCTGCCTGATGCACACCTCCCACAGTCACACCCCGGAGCAGCCCCGGCTGCGGTTCGTGATCCCCCTCTCCCGGGCAGTCACTGCTGCGGAGTATGAGCCCATCGCCAGGAAGCTTGCCCAGCTCATGGATATCAACGCTTTTGACGATACCACCTATGAGGCCTCCAGGCTCATGTTCTGGCCCTCCTGCAGTGTGGACGGGGAATTTATCGTCAAGGTGCATCCGGGCCCAGGCTGGGTTGATCCTGATGAGATCCTCGCCATGTATGACAACTGGCAGGATATGCGATCCTGGCCCACATCCAGCCGGCAGGTGGCTGCGGTGGTCAAGATGGGCAAAGTGCAGGGAGATCCGCTCACCAAGCCCGGCATTGTGGGTGCCTTTAACAGGGCCTACACGATCACAGCGGCCATCAATAAGTTCCTCCCGGGCGTATACATCCCGGTTTCGGAGGGGCGCTGGACGTATGCAGCGGGCTCGACAACCAACGGAGCCGCGACCTACGACAATGACACGTTTATTTACTCCCACCATAGCACCGACCCGATCAGCAACAGGTTGTGCAACGCCTTTGACATGGTCAGGCTCCACCTTTTCGGAAGCCTGGACGAGGGCAGCACGGAGGATATCGGCAACCTGCCAAGCGTCCGAGAAATGAAGAAGCTGTGCCAGACGGATGACCTTGTGCGGGCCGAGCTGGCTGAGGGCGTCCTGCAGACCCCGGAAAGCGTTTTCGACAAGAAAGCCGATCTGGAATCCTTTAAGGGTGACCTGACCGAGATCGGCCTGAGTGTGCTCATGGCTGATACCTACGGCTACGGAGTCATGCGGAATCGATCTTTCGGGTGGATGTTCTGGGACGGTACGCGCTGGCTGCTGGACGCTGATGCGGAAGCCGCGCTGCTGATGATGCAATTCACGGACGAGCTGTACCGCAGCGCACAGGCCAAGCTGGCTCTTGCCAGCACCAAGGCCGAGCTGGAGCAGGCCAAGCGCGAGTTTTCAGCCGTCTGCCGCCTGCGGACTGCTCCCGGAATCAGCCACCTGACCAACATCCTCAAGAGCATCGCGAACGAACCCAGGACGGATTCCTTCGACGCCGATCCCTGGGCGCTTAACACCCCGGACGGGATCATCGATCTCCGGACGGGCGAGCTGGGCCCCCATGATCCCAAGGCCCGCTGCACTAAATGCACGGCAGTCTCTCCCGGCAGCCTGGGCGCCGCTCAGTGGATGGATTTTGTAGACCATATCACGGGAGGAGACGAGGACTTCGCCCAATACCTGCAAACGCTGGCCGGGATGGCCGCTGTCGGCAAGGTGTATGAGGAGGGGCTGGTGATCAGCTACGGAAAGGGCGGCAACGGCAAAAGCACATTTTTCGGAGTGCTCAAGAGCGTTTTCGGAGATTATGCCAAGGCTATCAACGCCGATGTGCTGGCGCCGTCTCCAGGCTCCCGGCCTGATCAGAGCTATATTGCAGCTCTGCGCGGGGTGCGGCTCGCAGTGCTGGGTGAGACTGAGGAGTCTGCTTATATGTCCAATGCCCAGCTCAAACGGATCACATCCCGGGACGTGATCTCGGCAAGGGCTTTGTACAAAGACCCGATGGAATTCACCCCCACCCATACCACGATCATGCACACCAACCACCTGCCCCGGCTGGGCTCTATGGACGGAGGCACAAAGAGACGGATTGCCATCGCGCCCTTCCCTTCCACACTTCCTCCTGAGCAGGTGATTACCGACTACCAGGGAGTGCTTTTCAAAGAGTGCGGGCCCGCCGTCCTGCAATGGGTAATTGACGGAGCTGTGCGATTCTATGAAAGCGGGTGCAAGCTCCCGATGGCCCGGTGCGTGAAGAAGGCAACCAAGGAATACCTGGAAAACGAGGATTGGTTTACAACCTTCCTCTCGGATACCTGCGAGCTGGGCGAGAGCTATGAGGCCCCCGCCGGAGAGCTGTATCAGGCCTACCAGGTGTGGGCCGGGCAGAACGGACTCCACCCGAAACGGTCACGCGATTTCGCGGCCATGCTGGAGGCTAACGACTTCCAGAAGCGGGCTGACATGAAGGGAAAGTTCTGGCGTGGGCTAAGACTCAAAGTAGATATGTAGCAAGATGTATCGTATGACGGCTAATGACGGCTGTATGCCAATGTTCGTCCCATGTCTGTTGTTTATCTCTATAGAGAGAGTTTGTATATAAGCCGTCATAGCCGTCATAGACTGATTACCAACGGGAGGCTAAAAAACATGAAAGCGTATTTACCACTTACGGAGCTGCTTGCGGGAGTAGCTGAGGAATGCTGCGAGCTGGGGCAGGCCGCATTGAAACTGCGGAGGGTTTTTGACGGGGGGAATCCAACACCCATGACACAGGAACAGGCTATCGAGAATTTTGAGGAAGAGGTTGCGGACGTTATGTTGTACCTGGATCAGATCGGATACAGCCGGGGACGGGTGAAAGAGATCAAAGCCGCCAAGCTGGCGAGATGGGAGGCACGGCTTGCTGGAATCAAGGATTGAGGCGCTGCTGGTCAGGAAGATCAAACAGGCCGGAGGCTGGGCGCTGAAACTTGTCAGCCCCGGTAACGCCGGTGTGCCTGACCGGCTGGTTCTGCTGCCGGGCGGGAGGATCTTCTTTGTGGAGCTGAAGACAGAGGCGGGCCGTCTGTCTCCCCTGCAGGTTGACGTGCATCGGAGGCTGCGGGAGCTGGGCATGGATGTCGTGACGCTGTACGGCAGGGATCAGGTGCTGTCGTTTGTTGAAGAGGTTGAAGAGGATGGAGTATAGACCGTATCCGTACCAGAAAGCCGCTGAAAGGTGGATTCTGGAGCATAAGAATTGCGGGTTGTTTTTGGAGATGGGACTTGGCAAGACAGTGATCACACTGACAGCCGTCAGGGCCCTGCTGGAGGACTTTGCCGTCAGTAAGGTGCTGGTGGTTGCCCCTCTCCGGGTGGCTGCCACAGTATGGGCCGAGGAGGCCCAGAAGTGGGATCACCTGCGGGGACTCAGGATCGTCAAGGTGCTGGGTACAATGGAGCAGCGGGAGAAGGCCCTGAAGAAGAATGCGGAGATTTATGTGATCAACCGGGAGAACATCCCCTGGCTGGTTTCCCGGCAGGCAGCCCTGAAGACCTGGCCATTCGACATGATCGTGCTGGATGAGCTGTCCAGCTTTAAAAATTCCAGAGCAGAGAGATTCAAGGCCCTTCGGCGAGTGCTTCCTGCCGTCAGGAGGATTGTGGGACTGACCGGTACACCGGCCCCTAACGGCCTGCTGGACTTGTGGAGTCAGATCTATCTTCTGGACAGGGGCGAGAGGCTGGGCAAGACAATCACATCGTACCGGGACAGGTACTTCATCCCGGGCCACCGTAACGGTATGGTTGTGTACAGCTGGGTGCCGGTGGCTGGCGCCCCGAAGGAGATTTACAGCCGGATCGGTGATATCTGCATGAGCATGACTGCGGAGGACTACCTGCAGATGCCGGACAGGATGGATATCACGATACCCATAGAGCTGCCTGAGCAGGCCAGGAAGGCCTATGAGACGCTGGAAAGGGATCTTGTCCTTCCCATGCAGGACAAGGCCATTACAGCGCAAAATGCGGCCGTTCTTGCGGGTAAGCTGCTGCAGCTCTCCAATGGGGCGATCTATGCGGAGGGGCACCAGTGGTATCAGGTGCATGATACCAAGCTGGACGCCCTGGAAGACCTGATTGAGGCTGCCAACGGGGAGCCGGTGCTGGTGTACTACGGATATCAGCACGATGAGGAGAGGATATGCAGACGCTTTCCGCAGGCCGTCCCACTGAAGGGGTATGACGAGGTGCAGAGATGGAATGCAGGAGAGATCCCGCTGATGATCGCGCATCCGGCCAGCGCCGGGCATGGACTGAACCTGCAGCGCGGAGGGCATATCCTGATCTGGTTCGGGCTGACCTGGAGCCTGGAGCAGTATCAGCAGGCCAATGCAAGGCTGTACAGGCAGGGACAGGAGCAGCCGGTGAAAATCTATCATCTGGTGACCAAGGGGACAATGGACGAAGGAGTTATCAAAATACTGACAGGCAAGGCCCAGCGGCAGGATGCGCTGATTGAGGCCGTAAAAGGGAGGATAGACAGATATGAGAGCTAAGACATACATGGAGCAGGTGCAGATCGCGGAGCGGGAGCTGCGGATGATCGCAGAGCAGAGGGAGCATTATCTGGCGCTGGGAGGTGCGCTGGCAGCTAATCTGTCAGCTACTCCGGGCAGCCATGATAATCATTCCCGGGTTGAGGTTGCTGCAGTCGGTATGGCTGATCTGGCCACAGAGCTGGAACAGAAGGCAGCCGGATATGTGGCTTTTGTCCGGGAAGCCAGGAATAAGGTGGAGCAGCTTGAGGCCCCAAATTTCAGGCAGGTGCTGATTTACCATTATTTCCTGGGGAAGCCGATGAAGGAGATATCGGATATCATGCAGTATAAGGACGGGAAAAGCGTTTACAGGGTAAGAGGATACGCCCTGCGAGAGCTGGATAAGTTGATGAAATAGTATGTTGTAAAACCACAGATTTTGCGGTATAATGCAATTGGTGGATTAGGAGATAATCTTACCAGTGGCAACCTTAGAACGTGTCTAAGGTTGCTTTTATTTTTGGCACTTATTACATAGACATAAGAGCGAGTCACCCCCCTCCCGGGGTGCCAGCCGGAAGGAGGTGATCAGATGCCAAGAGTGAGCGGGACGAAAGCTACCACAAAGCAGGAAATGTTTGTCAGGATGGAGGCCAACGGAGAAGGGCGCCAGGAAATTCTACGGAAGGTTTTCGGCCTTGATCCTGAAGCTGCCGATGATCGCACACTGAATAACGCTGATGCTCAAATGTCCAGATGGAGGCGAAAGCCCTGGTACGACGATATCTGGAAGGACGAGGTGCGGAAGATCAGCATTGCCATGTCTTCGGAGGCCTTGAAGAAGATCAAGGCTCAGATCAGGGATGACAACGGCTGGCTGGCCAACAAGGCAGCCAACGACAGCCTGACATTCGCCAAGCCGCTGATCTGGGGTGAGGATGAGAAGGCCGTGAATATTAGGATTGAAGGAATGCCGGAGATCGGTTCTCCCGATGATGACGAGAATGGATGATGTCTGATCTGGAAGCTGATCCTGCGGAACAGCTCCAACTCTTCGTAAAACCATTGTTTCACGAATAGTTGAAATCCGGTTTTTCCGGTGTTTTCTCCTGATCTGGTTTGGATTGCATACCAGAATATACTTGCCAGACCTATTCGGTCTGGCTGCTATGCAGATATGCAGTATATTCCCTGTGTTATGCAGTGGTTATACAGTGGTATGCATCGCAGGTTATTTGATCAGCAGAGGCAGGAGCGGCACAGGCCCACCCCCTCAGGGCGAAATAATGACAGGGCCGCCCCCACCCCCCAGGGCACTCAGGCTGCCAGCGCCCGGCGCCAGAGGGTGGGGGAGGGGGTACCCTGCCGGAACCCCGGGGGGCCGAATCGTGACTGGGACTCCGCGCACCACAACACCGTATATATATAACCTCAGCACCCCGATACCACGACATACCCCTCCTAAATTAAAAATTTTATCACAGGAGAATCGTTCAGTGGCAGGACGGCTGTCTCCAAAACAGCAGACCTGTGTTCGATTCGCAGTTCTCCTGCGGTTGCCGGCTGACCGGAGGAACCTGCGTCTTCCCCTCCGTAAGAGTGATAAACAAGAGGCGCACAAAATGAATTGTAGCCCGCCAAGTCTACGGACTGCCGGTGAAAGCTCGCTTTCTACGGAGAGCATGAGAAAGGCACGATTTTATTACGATGTAGCAGTATGTAACGGTAGTAAGGAAACAAGAGACACCGACCAATCGTGCCGCTGTAGCTCAACGGCAGAGCATCCGTCTTGTAATCGGTTGATCATGGTTCGAGTCCATGCGGCGGCTCATTGGTCGGTGAATTGCTGTATCAGAGCGAAAGCTCGCCGGGGGAGATGCCCGCATCATTCCCGGTTCACTTAAAGGAGGCTTGGAATGAAACCGGGAGATGCATTCATGATAGGAGTGTTCTTAGGATGCGCCCTGACGGCCATCGGCTTTATTTTAGGAGCGCGTTAGCTTGCTGTTGATTACAGTCGATCATCCCCGGTTCCATTAAAGGATGATTTATAAACAAAGGGGGCCTGGCCTTGTACCATACGATAACGACGTTGTGCCTGCTGGCGGTTCTGGTATGGTTGAATGTGTATTACCTGAGGCGAAGATGACACTATGTCCACCTGCGTAATCAATTATCAGCCGACAAAAAAGCAGGCCATGTTCCACGCCTCCCCCGCCAATGAGATTCTGTACGGAGGGGCCGCTGGCGGCGGGAAGACCAAGGCGCTGGTCATGGATGCACTGTTCAGGTGCCTGAAGTGGCCGAACACTGTTGCGGTGGTTTTCCGGCGAACGTACCAGGAGCTGGAGGACACGGACATCAAGGAAGCGCAGTCCAGCTATCCGGAAAGCATTGCGACCTACAACACCGGGAGGCATGAGTACCGCCTGGTGAACGGCAGCAAGATTCTTTTCCGGCACTGCGAGAATGCCGCCGACCGGTTCAAGTATTCAGGGCTTGAAGCGCAGCATATGTACTTCGATGAGCTGACCACCTTCGAGCAGATCGTATACGACTTCATGAAAACCCGTCTCCGCGCCAAGAAAGCTCTGGGTTGCGTACCGACCGTGAAAAGCGCCAGCAACCCCGGCAATATCGGCCACGGCTGGGTCAAGAAAATGTTCGTGGACGCCGGGCCGTACATGGAGATCAGGACGCAGGAGATCTTCAGCGAGACGCTGCACAAGGCGAAGAAAGTCAGGACGCAGTATATCCCCTCTCTCGCCACAGAGAATCCGTATATCACAGATGACTACATCTTCGAGCTGGAGCAGAAACCGGAAGCGCTGAGGCGGGCGCTGCTGAACGGGGACTGGGACAGCTTTGAGGGCCAGGTTTTCAAGGAGTGGAAGGATGACCCCGCACACTACAAGGACCGCCTGTGGACTCATGTGATCGAGCCATTCACGATTCCTGCGGACTGGCCCAGGTACTTCGGGTTCGACCACGGCTACAGCAAGCCGTTCTCCTGCGGGTGGTTCGCGATGGGCCCGGACGGCTGCCTGTACAGGTACCGGGAGTGGTACGGGTGCAAGCCACGGCAGGCGAATGTCGGCATCGAGCTGACCCCGGCCCAGATTGCGGACGGCATCCTCGAGCGGGAGGAGCAGGAGATCCGTGACAACATCCTGGTACTCCGGGTGGCTGACCCGGCGATCTTCGACAAAAGCCGGGGTGACTCGGTGGCTGACCAGATGGCCCCGGGATACTACGGACGGCATCGGGGCGTGGTGTTCGATAAGGGGGATAACGCCCGGATCGCCGGAAAGATGCAGCTCCATGAGCGGCTGCGGTTCGATGAGAAAGGACGGCCCAAGCTGCAGGTGTTTAATACATGCAAGGACTTCATCCGGACGGTATCCACCCTCCCCTATTCTGAGAAGAAGCCGGAGGATATCGACACGGATGCCGAGGATCACATCTACGATGAAACCCGATATGTGCTGATGGCTCACCCGCTGACGCCGACCAGGAAACCTGATCCGGTGTACAAGCCGTTCAGCCCGTTTGAATAAAAGCGAAGGAGGTGGTGGAGAATGACGGAGCGAGAGAAGCAGGCTATGACGGAGGAGTATCTGGAGGAGCAGCCGCTGTCCGAGGAGGATAAGGAGCTGCTGGAGACGATCTATGACCGGCTGGATATCTTTGAGGAGATGAACAGACCGTATCATGACGCCGCGAAGGAATGCCGGAAGATCATGCACATGGAAGACCCGAAGCAGGATGATCCGGGAATGGTGCGGAAGGCCGGGAAGAAGACCCTGCAGATGCAGACGCTGAAATCCACCATTAACAATGTGGTGGCCGATCAGATGCTCTCCATGCCGGAGGCCAAGCTGATGCCGGAGACGCAGGAGGCCCAGGAAGCTGCGGACGATCTGCAGGACATGGTGCATTACGTCATCTACTGCGCGAACAATTTCGAGCAGCTCCACTACAGACGGTGCGAGGATTTCTACGGCCCGGGCACGGCGATCACGCAGGTGGCCTGGGATCAGGACATGGCCTACGGGAAGGGCGAGATTGCCCTTGTGCGCTGGCCGCTGGAGGCCTTCCTCTGGGATCCGACCGCAGACAATATCCAGGACTGCCGGGCTGTGATGAAGGTGGGCTGGCATCCCCTCTCCTGGTTCCGGGAGCACTATCCGGAAGAAGGGAAGTACGTTGTCTCCGAGGACGGGACGCACAGCACGGTCGGCATGACGGAAGGCCAGACCGATGCGGAGCACGTCAGCGATGAGAAGCGGGCGCTGATGATTGAGTACTGGTGGCGGGAGTACAGCGCTTCCACCCGGAGGTACACGATCAATGTGGCCTACGCTGCGGGCGGCGCTCTGCTGGAGAAGCAGAAGGATGTGTATACGCATGGGATGTATCCTTTCGTCCTGGATGTGCATGACAGCGTGGAAGGAAGTCTGGCGGGTGAAGGGCTGGTGCATGAGCTTACCCCCATGATGCGGTACATCAACCGGTATATGTCCTACATCGACATGAACGCCAGGATGAGCTCCAAGGGCCGCCTGCTGGTTCGCAGAGGAAGCGGCATTGACAAGGACGCCCTCACGGACTGGGAGCAGGACGTGATCGAGGGAGAAAATATTACTCCTGACAACCTGCAGTGGCTGCAGAACACGCCCTTCAGCAACATGATCGTGCAGATGATGCAGATGCTGCAGACCGACCTGAAGCAGGACAGCGGTGCGAATCAGTTCACCCGGGGCGAGACTACGGGCGGCATCGTCTCCGGCAAGGCGATCAACAGCCTGATCCAGGCCGGAGGCAAGGTGGCCTCCATGCGGACGGAGCAGCTCAAGTACGGATTCAAGCAGATCGTGGAGCAGGTGATCTGGCTGATGGCCCAGTTCTACGATGATGACCGGGTGGTCATGATCACGGGCCGGAACCAGCCGATGAAGGTGGACACCAAGCGCCTCTTCGGGAAGAAGACGAAGGGCGCCGTCAATCCTCCTCCCTATACGGTGCAGATCGAAGTTTCCAGCCGCGACCCGCAGAGGATCGCCAACCAGAATCAAATGTTTGTCGAGGCCTACAACATGGCCGCGCAGGCCCAGCAGTTCTTCCCCGTCTCCGCGCTGTTCCGCATCCTGAACCTGGACGGCAAGGATAAGGTGCTGCCGGTCATCGAGGAGAACGAGCACTACCAGGAGCAGATGCAGCAGCTACAGCAGCAGGTAGAGCAGATGAGCCAGCAGATGCAGCAAATGCAGGATGAGAACCAGAGCCTCCGCAGGACTACCACGGAGCTGACCAACGCTCTGGCCTCCCCCGGGAACGGCCCGACCGCCAACACGGGCAGCATGATGGGCAGCACTCCGGGAGCCCAGGATGAGCAGAACGCGCTGGTCAGCTCGGCCCGGAACACGCTGGGCGTCCCGTACGGGATGGCCCCGGCATGAAGAGGAAGAGGTGAGCCGAATGTATACCGGTGAAGATCTGGCAAAGCTGGCGAAGGAGATCCTCGCGAAGAAGTGGGGATACATCTTCGGCAGGGCCGGGATCAAATGGACGGCAGAGATGCAGGCCGAGATTGACCGGAGCACGGACAGCAAGTATGACTCTGCGAGGAAGTACGGCAGGAAGTGGATCGGTCATTATGTCGCGGATTGCTCCGGGCTGGTGAAGTACATCTGCAGGCAGTTCAAGGTGACGGTTCCGCATGGGAGCAATTCCCAGTGGCGGGATTCCCTCTTTGAGAAGGGAGCCATCTCCGGAAACGCCGTGCCTGTCGGTGCGCTGGTATTCAAGCTGCGGAACGGGGATGACTTCTACCATGTCGGCATCTATGTCGGCGGCGGGAATGTGGTCGAGGCTCAGGGGACGCAGACCGGGGTGGTTTCCTCCAGGCTGGCGAGCTGGACGCATTACGGCCTGGTGAAGGGCATCGGTTATTCCGAGAAAAGGGACGAGGTGATCAAATTGAAACCGGGAGCGGCCTATGTCGATGTGCCGAATGACGGCACGGTGAACATCCGGAAAGCGCCTACCACGAACAGCACGAAGCTGGGCACCCTCCGAGAGGGATCGGAGTGCGAGGTGGTTTCCGTAGAAGGGGACTGGGCTGAAGTCAGGTATTCAGCCAGCGGTTACATCATGTCCCGATATCTGAAGAACAAGGAGGTGTAACCGATGGAATGGGCAGCTTTCGCGGCGTCAATCCTGACAGCCCTGGGATCTTTCCTGGGGGTGTATCTATCCAACAGGAAGCAGACGGCGCTGATGGAGTACCGGCTGAAAGAGCTTGAAAAAAAAGTGGACAAGCACAATCAGGTGGTGGAACGGACATTCAAGCTGGAGGGCCAGATGACAGAACTCCAGCATGAAATCCAGGATCTGAAGCACTGATGTGGATCAGGTGGAATCCAAACCCCAGGCGCGATGAAGAACCGGACTGCGTGATCAGGGCGATCTGCGCGGCTACCGGGATGGGGTGGCATGAAGTGTTCTGGGGACTGTGCCGTCTGGCGGCAGAGCAATGCACCATGCCAAGCTCCAACTGGCTCTGGGGGCTTTACCTGAAGCGGCTTGGTTTCGTACCCTTCCTGCTGCCGGAGAGCTGCCCGGAATGTGTAACCGTCCTGGCCTTCTGCAGGCAGTATCCGGAGGGCACCTACATCATCGGGACAGGCAGCCACGCCGTCTGCGTCCGGGACGGAAATTATCTGGACGCCTGGGACAGCGGGGACGAAGTACCGACCTATTTCTGGAAAGGATGATGAGTATGGCGATGTACAACAATCCGTATCTTCCGCAGTATTCCAGCTTTCAGCAGCCGGTATACCAGCAGCAGAGCTTTACGCCGCAGGCGCCGAGCATCCCGGGGGCGATCATCGGGGTGGACGGAGAGGCGGCGGCGAGAGCCTACCAGATGCCGGCAGGGATTGCTCCCGGAGTGCCTATCGCGCTGTGGGATACCAACGGGCAGAACATCTACCTGAAGAGCATGAACCCGATGGGGATGCCGAACCCGATTCAGAAGCTGACCTACACCCGGGAGGAACCTCCGCAGACGATTCCCGGCCAGAGCGGCAGCCCGGACTATGCTACCAAGGCTGATCTGGAACGGCTGAAGAAGGAGATTCTGGAGGGGGTGAAGACTGATGCCAAACCCGCTGTTTAACATGATCAACGCCTACCAGAGGGTGAACCAGATCATGCACAGTGTGCAGAATCCGGCGGCATTCGTGAAGCAGCAGTTTCCGGATGTACCGGACAACATTCTGAATGATCCCAATCAGGTTCTTCAGTATCTGCAGCAGACGAGGAATATTTCCAACGATCAGCTGCAGCAGCTTATGGGATCACATTAACCCGGCAACGGAGCCCTGCGTTTTCACAGGGCTTTTTGCATATACACCCGGGACAGCGTTTTCGCGCCGGATGAAAGGAGAATTCTTTCATGGAAGAAATGGTCGAAAACATTGAGACGGAAGCTGTTGGGGCCGACACCCAACTTGAGGCAGCCGTCACCGAAGAACAGGATGCATCTGAAACTTTGGAGACTGTGATGGACGAGCAGACCGACAGCGCAGAGTCCTCCGGGAACACCGGGGCCGAATCCTCCGGGAACAGCGGCACTGAGCCTGGGTGGATCAAGAAGCGCGTAGGAGCTGCGGTAGACAAGGCCATCCGCGAAACGGAGCAGAGGATTCGCGCCGAGTATGACGCGAAGCTGGCCCCGCTGATGGAAAGGGCACTGGAGCAGGACGCACTGGAGCTGGTACAGAGCGGCAAGGTGAAAGACCTTGAAACCGCCAAGGAGCTGGTGCGTTACCGCCAGGGGCAGGCCCAGCCTGAAAAGGCAGAACAGCCCCGGAACGAGAACGGGCAGTATGCCCGGAAGGAAAGCGATATTGCGGTGCAGACCCGGATCGATATCCTGAAGCATCAGGCTGATCGGATCAAGGAGCAGCGCAACATCGATGTCATTTCCGAATTCACCAGCAATCCGGAAACCAAGAAGAAAGTCATTTCCGGCGAGTGGGACTTTTACGATGTGGCCGATGCGCTTCAGCAGAAGAAGGCCGCCCGGAGAGCACCTGCTCCCATGCGCTCCTCAAACGGTGCGAGCGGTGCGGAGAAATCCACGATTGCGAGCATGACCGATGAACAGTTTGACCGGCTGGACAAGCGGCTGGAGGAAGGAGCGCGTTTCAAAGTGTAAAAAAGGAGCGTGTTACCTATGGCAGTTTATGACAACCTGAATTTTTCCTATGATCCCGGCGTATCCCCTACCCTTCAGGATTACTTCCAGCGCCGGGCGCTGAAGAACGTGCAGCCCAACCTGGGCTATGCCTCCGATGCCCAGATGATTGAGCAGCCGGAGCACAACGGCAAGCACGTTCATTTCCACCGGTTCACCGAGCTTCCGGCGATCACCAAGCCCCTGTATGAGGGCGTGACCCCGGACGGGCAGAAGCTGACCGAAACCGAATTCTCCGTGATGACCAAGCCCTACGGCGGCTACATCCCCTATACGGATGAGTTCGATCTGTTCCACATCGACAACATGACCCAGGCCATGTCTGACCGGCTGAACAACCAGGCGAGGCTGTCCATCGACACCATCGTCCGAGATGAGATTTCCGCTGGTCTGAATGTCATGTATCCCGGCGCTGTGACCAGCCGCGCCGCCCTGTCCAAGGCGAACGTGATCAACTACGCCGTGATCAAGCGCGCTGTTCGGAAGCTGAAGAAGGCGGGCGCCCAGCCTTTCTCCGATGGCTACTACCATGCGAAGATTGACCATGACACCTATTTCGACCTGACCCAGGATCAGCACTGGATCGATGTGGCCACCTATCAGAGCGACACCCGGGTGCAGAAGTATGAGCTGGGAACCATTTACAAGGTTAAGTTCTTCGAAGTGGACAACGGCAAAATCTTCTCGAACGAGACTTACCTGTATGGCAGCAAGACCGCCCTGACCGCGACCGCTTTCGATGCTGCGACCCGCACGATGACTGTTTCCGACACCATCAGCGAGGACGAGGCCCGCGAGCTGACCGGCAAGCTGGTGTATGTGCAGTACACCAAGACGGTGGAGGGGGCCAGCACCAACTTTGTGACCCCCATGTGCATCGAGTATGTGGATGCCGCGGCGAAGACCGTGAAGTTCCGCTGGGTGCCTGAGTCCACCACGGACTGGACTACCACGAATGCCCTGAAGATCGTCCCCAGCGGCGGTGCTTCCAGCGGCGATGAAGTCCATGCCACCCTGATCTACGGCAAGGATGCCTACGGCATTGTGCAGCTGGGCGGCAAGGGTACCCCCAATATTCAGACCATCGTGAAGTCTCCGGGCTCTTCCGGCTCTGACGATCCTCTGAACCAGCGCGGCACCATCGCCTGGAAGGTGAAGCACTTCTGCGCTGCGATCATCCAAGATGACTTCATCGTCCGGGTTGAGCACGGTGTGAGTGACTAATTGAAACGGATTGCCCCGGGGCGGCACACAGCTTCCCCGGGGCAATTCTTTGAAAGGAGAAATACCTATGGCTAAGAGCAGTCAGACGATTGCTGTACCCAAGAAGGAGAAGGAACAGGAAGAAACCCGGGTGAGGATCTTTATTCCGAAGCGGGAGAACGACGATGCGACGGGGGTTTCTGTCGATCAGTATGAGCACGTCAGCATCAGCAACGAGAAGGGCGATAACTTTGTCTGGATCAAGCGCGGTGAATATGTGGACGTAACTCCCGAGGTGTTCATCATGCTGAAGCAGCGCTACCCCAATCTGTGAGGTGAGAGGATATGACCCTGGGGGAGATTAAGAACCAGATTATGTTCCAGACCAACAATGACGCGGAGGATATCGAGGATTATCTTCCCCACGTCACGGACTATATCAACGACGGGTACGACAAGCTGCTGAAGGTGTGGACGAAGACCCATCATGTCGCGGACGATACCTATGAACCGCTTATGTACGATTCGGATGAGCCCGAGCTGCCGGAATGGCTGCACAGATACATCTGCGACTGGGCTACCTGGCTGGTGTACCGAAACGGGAACCCGCAGAAGCAGCAGCGGGGGCGCGCCTATTATGAATCATTCATGCTGATCCTGTCCCAGATTTCCGGAGAGGGCGGAGCTGCTGCTATGAATGCGGACGGATCCGTTACGCAGTACAACAAATTCCGGAACATTCCGGTGTAAGGTGGTGAGGTGAATGGCTTTCTTTTCACTCCACGCTTACGACGCAGACGTATGGATTCCGCAGTTTATGGGGCTGAACCAGGCTGACGTCGGGCTGAACCCGGACATCCGATACGCGGCTGAGGAGGAGAATCTGGAGACCCCGAACGGCATCCTGCAGCCCCAGGCAGCCTGCCCGGAGGACGTCGGGGAGTTTGAGACCCGGATCGAGACGCTGGCGGGTTTCCACCGGCGATGGTTCGAGGGAGCCAACAAAGACTGGTACATCTGCTGCGCGGGAGGGAAGCTCTATCAGAGGCAGGCCAGAAGCAGCTTTCCATGGTCAGAGATTGAGCTGCCGGAAGGGATTGACGCTTTTCAGAGTTCCACGTGGAGCTGGGTGACCTACGAGATCAACCCGGAAGGAAGTCAGGATACCATCGACGTGCTCCTGATCAGCAATGCCAAAGACGGGATGTACATGATCGTCCCCCCGGACAGACCGACATCCTGGCGCGACCTGCAGGAGTTTACATGGAACTACCAGCTTGACTTCACCTGGCTGGAGGTTTCCAGCCCGAAGTGGCACGTGCTGACCATCAACACGCAGGGCGCGAAGTTTGGCGTCATCGAGAGATACGCCGAGCGCATCTGGGCCTGCGACGTGGCGGGAGAACCCGACAAGCTGATTTATTCTGCACCGTATGACCCGACCAACTGGGAAGCACAGACGGAGATCCCCGAGGACGGTGCCGGAGATATCCTGCAGCCCTCCTGGGACGGAGATCGGTTCTACGCGATCCACCGGTTCGGTGATCACCTGCTTGCCTTCAAGAAAAACCACATCTGGCGAATTGTCGGAACAAACCCCGGCGAGTTCGCGATGCTGGAGCAATTCGGCGGCGGGACAGAGTGCTTCCAGACAATCGCGGTGGACAAGGAAAGGGTTTTCATGGCCGGGCGCGACGGCATCAGCATCTATGACGGGATGAGTACGAGCCCCTTCCTGCGGGAAGCGGTAGAGCAGCTGTGGAAACGGCTCAATAAGAACGCCATCGACGAGATGTGCGCGGCGATGTACAGGCAGAAGTACTATCTCGCCTTCCCCATTGACGGGAGCGCCGTGAACAACGCAATGCTTGTCTATGACCTTAACGACCGGACTTTCCTTTTCTATCACGAGTTCTTTGTCGAGCGGTTCATGCCGACGGACGATGAACTCTTTATTACCAGCTCTTCCCTTCCCGGGAAAATCCTGAAGCTCAGGTTCGACTCATGGAATGAGGGCGCGGCGAGCGGCGCCGCCTGCAAATGGGTATCGCCCTGGATGGATTTCGGATACAAGCGCATCCAGAAGGGCGGGTTTGACCTGTATTTCATCCCGGAGGTACAGACGGAGCCGGTGACGCTGAAGATCAGTATGCAGACGGAGAAAAAGACGAAGACGAAGCAATACATCATCAAGCCGCTGACGGAAGCCCAGCTCGAGAAGGGTAAGGAGCACAGGGGGAAGCGCCTGCACTTCGGAGGCACAGGGCGAAAGTTCCGGCTGATCATCGAGACCGAGGCGGGCGTAACCGCGCCGTGGCGGCTGATCGGCGGGATTCAGCTCGTTGTCGAGACTGACCCGGACTGAGGTGACCCATGAGAAGAAAAGAAAGAAAGCATGAGCCTCTGCGGGTGCCGCAGGGCTGGGAAGGCCAGAACCGGGCGCTGATCGTACAGCTTGAGCGGGTGATCGATGACATCTACCTGCATATGCACAACGATGACGCATGGCGGGCGGTTTACCCTGTCGGGGCAGTCTATATCGCGGTGAACAGCGCCTCCCCGGCTGAGATTTTCGGCGGCACATGGGAGGCCGTCACAAACAGCCTGGGGCTATACATGTGGAAAAGAACAGCATGAGGGAGGTGGGAATGTGTATCAGGGCACAACGCCAGCCGTTGTTTTCAGCGTCAAGGAGTGTGATCTGACCGGTGCTACGGTCTATGTATCTTTTAAGCGCAGAAGCGAGGTGCTGACTAAAACAAATGTCGGGGTTTCCTGGGATGAAACAACCCGGACGTCAACTGTCGTCTGTGAGTTAACGCAGGAAGAGACACTGGCCATGAAGCGTGGAGCTGTGGTCGTACAGATCCGTTTTATCTACGAGAACGGGCAGGCTTACGCGACCAACAAAAAGGCCATCGAGATGCAGGATGTCATTTATCCTGAGGTAATCGAGTTTGGAGGTGATAGCACGTGAGTGAGTTCAATGTCGAGCAGATGAACGGTGTTGAATTGGAAGTCGAGGAAGCCTGGCGAATCGTGAGAGCTGTATCCCCTGTTGTCAATTTGGCCCGGACAGAGGATGGGTTGAAGATTACTGTCAAGGACGTAAACGGCACCAGGGAAGAAAATGTGTATGATGGAATTCCCGGCTCTCAGGGGCCTCAGGGTGAGCCTGGCCCTCAAGGGCCTCAGGGCATTCCAGGAGAAAAGGGGGACAAAGGCGATAAAGGCGATAAAGGTGATCCGGGAGAAGTAACACAGACCGAATTTGATGGTCTTAGTGAACAGGTTACTGATTTAAAGAGCGCTTTTGATTCCGAAATAGATTTGAAAAATGATGAAATAGATGATATTTGTAGGTACATTGGAAAAAGCGCAGTTTCCGATCTGAATCAGTTCGTCACATATCAGAATGGGTATCTTGACAACAGCACTCCGGTACAGGTTGCACAATCAAATAATCAACTTATATCCAGCATAATCAAAGTCGGAACAGGGACGAAACTTTCAATCAAAGTTCCGTCTGGATATCGTATTTATCTGCAATATCTGAATGATGACCTATCAAAAGCACCCGGAGCGGGATTCTTTACATCTGACACCGATGCTACAACTACAAAGAATTATGTGGCGTTTTCAATAACGAAAAATCCTTATTCCGCTTCCGATACAATATCCACAAGCGAAGCGGCAGGATTCAATATTTACCGGGCAGTTACAGTGGATGCCAATAATCTGACAAAGCGTATTGGCGATGCCGAAACGGATATAGGGACAAGTGTGCATTTTGTCAGCAATTACGGAGAAAACAACATAGATAATCTTAAAACACCCGGATATTATTATGTTACGGTTGCCGGGTCTGCTCATGTTGGTGGAACGTTACCGCCAACAATGAAAGCAGAAGACGGAACAAACGGATTCCTTGAGGTAAAAGCATATTACAACTTCGTCACGCAGACGCTTGTACAGTTTAAGTCTGGAAAAACATTTGTTAGAGGAGCGAATACAAGCGCAAGCCTTACGTTTAATCCGTGGTTGGAAATATCAAATCCGGAAGTTGAAGTAGAACCGAAAATCACAACAAGAAACCTGTGGACGGTTGGTGATATAGATCAGGCTGGTTATATTATGATCGGCACACAGGGAACGGAACTGTATCCTGCCGGGAAGTATACGATTTCATTTGATTTGGCTTGTGATGAGGAATATATAAATTTCAATATTTATGGCAATGGTGTACGACTTTTGTCAAAACAACTCACACCATCAGCAAACAGGTACATTATTCAGATCAATGCTACTACAAGAATAGAACGGATTTTATTCCAGACGAAAAGCGGATCGTCATCTGCAAACACTTTCCAGTTAACGGATGTTCAATTCGAAAAGATATGGTGGAGTGGACACCCGTATTATTCTCATGAGGATTGGGAACGGTTGCCGTTTACAACTCCGCTCATTGATCATGAAATAACCGTAAAAAACGCTCTGACAGAATATAAATCAAATTGGGAAGGCAAAAAGATTATATTCAACGGTGATTCCATAACTCAAGGGCTGAACATTGCAGGAGCAAATTCAAGAACCGGATATGTAATGGTATGCAGTCAGCTTCTGAAGTTTGGAACGGTTTGCAATTATGCCATTGGCGGTACACGGATGGCACACGTTGAAGGGGAATCGGAGTGCCTTGTTGACAGAATCAGCGAAATGGATACGGATGCTGATGTAGTTTTCATTATGTGCAATACAAACGATTATGCTTCTCAAGTGCCAATCGGAACGGATGATTCTTCCGACACATCAACATACAAAGGTGCGTTGAATACACTTTTTACTTGGTTGAGAACGAACTATGTGCAGAAACCAATAATCATTTCAACGCAGCTTACACGCAAAATCAATTATAACGATGGTGTGGAGCTGCCAATTAAAATAGAGCAATATGCACAAGCTGTCCGTGACATGGTTGAAAAATATCACTTCATCCTGTTCGATGCCTATAATTGGAGCGGAATGGATTTACGGACAAGCCCTACAGATGGCACAGGGATCACAAATGACAATCTGCATCCAAACCAGTACGGAGCAGAGTTGTTGGGCAGGAAAGTTGCTGCATTTATCAATGCACAATGATTAAAATTTCACTTTAAGTTACTGTTTTGAAAGGAGGGAGAACGTGTCAACCCAAACACCAAATCTACACCTTGTAAAACCGGATTATGTGGATACGGCTGATGTAGGCGTTATCAACAGCAACATGGATCTTATCGACAGCGCCTATGGCAGGATTCTCAGCAGTGTGTACCCGGTAGGTTCGATCTATATGTCCGTTGCAGCCACGTCGCCCGCAACCCTGTTCGGCGGCACATGGGAGCAGCTCAAAGACCGTTTCCTGATCGGCGCGGGAGGAAGCTACAGCGCAGGAGCCACAGGAGGAGCGACCGCCCACACACTGACCGTAGCGGAAATGCCCTCACACAATCACAGCTTCACCGGATCCGCTGTGACATCGGGCGGCATCAGTGCAAACCACGCGCATACAGGAACATCCGGAAACCCGTCCGCGAATCATACGCATTCAGGGCCGAATCACAGCCACGGGTTTACACGCAATTCAAACAATAAAAATGGTATTTACTCAGGTAATAATGAACATGTCGGATTCTGGACTTCGGATGCTGGAAGCGGCAGTAAATGGCCTGTTTTGTCCTTTGATTCAAGCGGCTCCGGTAGGGTCAGAGATCTTTTGGTTGTTGGCCCAACTGATAACGCAGGAACCGGAGCCACCGGCACGGTCTCCGCATATCACACGCATACCACGACGACCGGCAATCAGTCTGCCGGTCACACACACTCGGTTACCGCTTCCGGTACCATCGGGAACAAAGGTTCCGGCAGCGCCTTCTCCATCATGAACCCGTATCTCGCAGTCTACATGTGGAAACGCACAGCTTAAAGGAGGAATAGTATGTACATCAAGGTAAATGAAACTGTTTTCAATGACGTCACCTGGTCTTTTGACCACGAGCGCGGAACCGCCGCTCTGCTGCTGAAGACGAATGATTCCATCAGCTCCATCGCGGCTCTCTTTGACGGAGATGATACCGTCAAGGCCTATGATGACAACGATATCGAGACCGGTGTGTGGTATGTGACGCAGCTTCTTAGCATCTATCAGAACTACGAATCCCGCACCCCCGATGAGCCCCGTGAAGTGGTTGTCGCGCTGAAGGCTACGTCCCTCAGCGCGGAAGCAGAGCAGTCCATCAACACCAGCATCGAGGAGGCGAACGACGCCCTGATCGAGCTGGCTTCCCTGATTGAGGACATGGAGGAAGCCAATATCGCGATCAACCGGATCGACGGCATTCTTGAGGGCATCCCGAGGGATATCGTGGAACGCTTTGACGCGATGAACAACGCCTACAACGACCTGGCCGACCGGGTGGCCCGGCTCGAAAACAGGGTGCAGTAAGGAGGATGCGAGCATGGTTAAGATCTACGTGAAGAAGGTTCGGAAGATCATGGAAGACACCGGGATGGGCAAAATCGAAGCAATGGAGACCATCCCTGTGCCGAAGAAGTGGTGGGACAGAGTGCTGGAGGCGCTGAATGAAGACTAACAGCCCTTTTATCCTGCTGACCCTGAGCAACGGGAACAAGCCCGTGATCATCCCGAAGGACAACATCGCCTTCGCGATGGAGACTGCCGGGGAGAATGCCGAAGGAAAGACGGTATCATTCACCAGGGTTTTTCTGAAGGCCGTTATGATCGATGATGAGGCAAAGTGGGTGGACGTGAGGGAGACACCGAAGGAGATCTCTCTCGGAAAGTGAGGTAGACTGGCTCCGATTCACTTCTCTGGCTGGTCTGTCGGAACCTGAAAACTAAGACGAGAATAAAAGCCTTCTTAACAAAAAAAGAGGGCTTTTATTTATACCCTTCTCTCCTGCAAAAATTCATTAAAGGGGGGTGATGCCCTTGGGCTACTAACACTGTCACCCTTTTTTTTATCGACCTGCATCATAATGGAGGAAAAGAAAAATGAATGAGAACGGAAATCCGATGGTAATGCCTGTCGCGCCTTACTACGGTGGAAACAATGACGGTATGTTCGGCGGGAATGGTGCCTGGTGGATCATCATCCTGCTGGCCGTGCTTGGCTGGGGCAACGGCTTTGGCGGCGGCTTCGGTGGAAACGGTGGCGGCGGCTTCTTCAATGCCGATATGCAGCGCGGGTTTGACCAGCAGGCTGTTGTCACCGGGATCAACGGCATTCAGAGCGCCATCAACGGAGTGCAGACCTCTCTGTGTAATGGCTTTGCCGGAGTGAACCAGGGCGTTTCCAACGGATTCGCCCAGGCTGAGATCGCGGCGAATGCCCGCCAGATGGCCGACATGAATCAGCAGTTTGCCCTGCAGAGCGCCCTTCAGCAGTGCTGCTGTGATAACCGGGCTGCTACCGCTGACCTGAAGTACACGATGGCCACGGAAGCGGCTGCGACCCGTGCCAATTGCGATGGCAACAACCAGAAGATCCTGGACAAGCTGTGCCAGCTTGAGCTGGATGGTGTTCGTAACCAGCTTGCGGAGGCGCAGAGGGAGAATGTGGGACTCCAGAATCAGCTCAACATGGCGGCTCTGCGTGAATCCCAGACTGCCCAGAATGCTTTCATTCAGCAGGGCCTGAACAACGAGGTGGATGCCTTGTATAACAGGCTTTCCAATTGCCCCGTGCCCAGTACCCCCGTATATGGACGCACCCAGATTTTCTCCTGCAATAACAACGGCTGCGGATGCAACGGCGGTTTCGCTGGCTGATTTCCGCTGTCGAGTCTTCATTTAGGCACATCATGTGCCTTTTTCTTATTTGATTTTGAAGAAGGAGATGATCGAAATGGCTGAGTTTACATATAACGAGGTTCAGCTTATCCAGCCCAATGCCCCGGCGCTGCTGAATGACGGTATCCGGTGCAACTGCGGTCTGGTGCTTCACCGTCCGGGCAGCGGCATCCTGACGCTCCGGGGGGCCGGTAACCGGTTCGCCCGGTATCGGGTGGCCTACGATGGCAACATCGCCGTACCGGAAGGCGGCACGGCTGGAGAGATTCAGCTTGCCCTGGCTATCGATGGCGAAATCGTGCCGACCAGCATTGCGGCCGTGACCCCTGCGGCTGCTGAGAATTACTGGAATGTGAGCGGGTTTGCCATCATCGATGTGCCTGCCTGCTGCTGTTACACCGTATCTGTGCGGAATGCATCGGTATCGGCTGATCCCGCTACCACCCCGGGCCCCGCGCTTAACCTGCGGAACCTGAACGTGGAAGTCACCCGGATTGCATAAGGAGGAATTCACCATGTACGACAATATTAAGAAGGCTCTGTGCAAGGAGCTGGAACAGATGGACAAGGACATGGAGAATAACTCCAAGATGTCCGACAATGATCTTCGCCGGTATGACACGATCATGCACGCGCTGAAGAGCGGATCGACCTGGGAAGCGATGGAAGGCCAGAGCTACGGTATGAGCTATGACGGCGGGGCTTCCTACCGCCGGGGCCGTGACAGCATGGGACGCTATACCAGCCGCATGGAGCAGCCCGACCCGATGGGCGGGGAATACGGATATCCCTTTCCCATGAATTCCGGGCGCTACGGCGGCCCGCGCTGGTAAGAAGATTTCCGGAGGGGTGGGCAGAGCGCTCACCCCTTCTTTCTCGATATAAGGAGGGTGACAGATATGAATTGGAATTGGAGAGAATGGCTGAAAGCGGCGGGCATCCGGGCCGTGAAGACTTTTGCCCAGACGATGATCGGTACCATTGCGGTGGGCGCCGCCTTTAACGAGGTGGACTGGCTCAGGGCACTGAGTGTTTCCGGCGTGGCCTGTGTGCTGAGTCTGCTGACCAGCCTTGCGGGACTCCCGGAGGTTGAGCAGAGAGGTGATTCTTAATGGCAACGACTACCGCGAGAACAAAGTCCGATGTAGACAACATGACCGTCCGGGATCGGCTCTGGGACAGTCTCAATTATGCCTATGGAAAAAAGCGGGACAATTCCGACGAACAATTCCGGCAGGCATATTCCCAGGCTGACCGGCAGATGTTGAGCCGGGGGATGCAGCGCAGCTCTTACGGGGCCCAGACGCTGGCCAACATCGACAAGCAGCGGGTGGACGCTCAGAACGATATTTTCGACGCGCAGATCGCGGACTACGAGAACCGTTTGCGGGATATCGAGAATCAGGAGCAGGAACAGGCCAGGTGGCAGGCTCAGTTTGACGAGGGCGTACGGCAGTATAATACCAACCTCGCTTTTCAGCAGGCTCAGGCCGACACGCAGAAGGAGCAGTGGCAAAAAAGTTTTGATGCCGACCGGGGAGACACAGCGTGGAATCAGGCCTTCCAGGAGAGGCAGTTTGAAGCGGGTCGGTCTGACACCGCCTGGAATCAAGCCTTCCAGCAGCAGCAGGCTGACACCCAGCGGGATCAGTGGAACAGGACTTTTGACTATCAGCAGACTCGGGATGCTGTTTCGGATACCCAGTGGCAGAAGGCCTTCGACCAGAGCAACACGAACACGGATCGCCAGCTTGCGGCTGGGTACATCCAGGCGATCCTTGCGACCGGGCAAGATCCGTCTGACGATCTGTTGGCCCGCGCCGGGCTCAGTCGAGCCGACTACAACGCCATGAAGGCCCAGCTTATCGAGTCCGGTGGCGGCGGCTGGGGTGGCGGCAGCTCCGGAGGCGGCGGCGGCAGCAGCTCTAATAAGAGCACTACGCCTCCCCCGGCATCGGATAGCGGGCTGGATGGCCTGCTTAATGATAATAACAATAATAACAAGCCCGACAACAAGGACAAACCCGTTTCTTTCTTTGGATCGCTGGGTGCTGCGGTTAATAATGCAAAGAAGAATACCGATACTTCATCTCAGAAGACCGGGGCAAAAGTACTAAGGCGTAAGAAAACCACATAAGGAGGCTCTGCTATGGGCGTTTTTTCATCCCTGTCCAAAGTTACGGGGAATAACACGGCACAGAAGGATCGACTGACTACCACTGTGCAGGCGTCTGCTCCGGCTCAAACCGTGCAGGCGTCTACTCCGGCTCAAACCGTGCAGACGCCTGCACGGCAGTCTTCCGGTGGTATGTTCAGTAGGATCAACTCCTATTTCGCCTCGGGAAAGCAGGCCAGCAACCAGGGCAGTATGTTCGGCCATAAGTCTGCTGAGATTTCTCCTGAGCTGCAGCAGACCACCCGGGGCACCCTGGCAAAGATCCAGCAGATGAAGTCTTTTGATCCGAACCAGGCTCAGTCTGCGATGGATATGTTCAAGCAGCTCCGGTACGACCCGTCCAGCCGGTACTACAACCCCTACACCCAGTCCACCAACCGGGCGATCAATTATATGCGGGAGCTGGGCATGGAGGTTCCTGATGCTCCGGATGATAAATGGTTTGAGCAGAACGCCTGGCTGAAGCAGTACTATGTGCCTACGGCCAACACGAACAGCCTGTCCAGCACGATGACCAATAAGAGGGCCTCTAAGGAATCGAAGCTGGCCTACTACTACAACCAGCTCGAAATGGCCAGGGAGGATACAGCGAAGGCCAAGGCTGAGAGGGAAAGGCTGAATAACTACCTGACCTACTGGGCCACCCAGCCGGACAGGGATCGCTCGGACGAGGAGATCATCTCCCAGATTGACTGGAAGCAGTATCCCACGATTGCCAAGATGAGGGAGACTGCCGCCAGGGGCACCCCGATGGAGCTGAACGAAGCGATCGACGTCAGCGATGACTCCATGTATGCCGCCCTCTGGGCCGCCCGGAACGGAGGCGGCACCGGGAATGTCTACCAGGACATGATCAACAGCGTGACCGGGGTGGGCAACCAGTACCAGAGGAATGAGGAAGTCCGGAGACGGCTGGACTATACCAGCGAGGATTATGCCCCCTACTCTGTCGGCAGCACGATGGACAAGGAGCGGCAGCTCTTTGGCGTTTCCGGGTTTGATGAAAACTGGATCAACGCCAACAAGAACATCATGGTAACCGGTACGGAAGAGGAGCAGAAGGGCTACCAGGCTGTCCTCGAGGCTTACGACTTCACCCAGGAAGCCGACAAAGAGCTTGAATCTCTGATGACCCGGCTGGATAAGAAGCTGGCAAGCGAAAAGAACCCGGAGGCCGTCAAAAAGTATTTTGACTCTCTGCTTGAAAGCGGCTCCTATTCTTCCCTTGTGAAGATGGATAAATCCATGCGGAAGGGCAATACCGGGCTGCTGAACACCACGCATGGGATCGAATACAGCCACGGGCTGATCGAGAAGTATATCGATGCAGAATGCGCGAAGCACCAGGATGATCAGGATGACATCGACTTCGCCGCCAATATCGCTGCCAATGTTTCTGAGCCCGCCCGGGTGGCACCGACCACGCAGGAGCCGGAGCTGATCGCGGATGCGCTGGGCCCGAATGACACCCGGTATATGCCGGGGGGAGCCCTTGTGGCTGATCTGACCGGCAGGACTCAGGCCACAGGCAGCCCCGCAACCGTCTCCCCCACCTCCGGGGTAAACATCGATGCCGCCGCTTCCACCGCAGCCAAGGGTGTTAACCTGGACAATCCTCCCGGACTGATCGAGGCGGGCAACATCGACGCAGAGGCCAACCAGGTTGCTCAGGCGCCGCACGAACGGCAGGAGGCATTCTACGGAGCAGAGCAGCAGCCGGATCAGATCGCCGGGAAGAGCGCCCTGCCGCCTCCTGCGGCACCCATGACGGAGGCCCAGGTAGAAGTAACCCGGCAGCAGGAAAGCACCCTGAAAGACGGGATCGAGATGGCTGAGGATACCCTGACGCCTTCCGAGCAGGGCTATCTGGAAACCTCCGGGAGCATGGCCTTTGACTATATCAAGGACACGTTTGCCGGGATCAAGAATGCCTGGAACGCCTACGCCCCCGGACTGCTCTCCGAAAACGTGAAGCAGGTTCGACAGGCCCACACCACGGCCATCCTGGACAGCGTCCAGAGAATGTATGACTACGATCAGAATGCAGAGAATCTGGCTGCGCTGAAGTACAGGGCCGGAGAGCTGGAGAAGATTGCCGATGGGAAGGAGTATGTCGGGCAGGAAGTGCAGACCTACGTTAACCGCACAGTTTCCATAGGCAAGACTCCTTATAACGTTACACTGGGACTTCAGAACGGAGAGTACGTCCTACAGACCATAGACGGGTTTGATAAGTACGGTGATCCTTACGGGGTGAGCGATCCTGCCGAGTGGGACGCCCTTGCGAACAGCGAAGCGGTCAGCGCCCTCATCCTGGATGCCAATAATACAGCCGCGAAAATCACGGAGCAGAACCAGCAGTATTCCGAGCTGACGGATGAAGAGAAGAACGCCATTCAGGAATACAAGTCCGTCATGCTTCAGATCCAGGACGCGGAAGACTGGAAGGAAGAGCATAAGACCGAGTATAAGGAAGCCCAGGCCCGCTTTAAAGCTGACCAGAGGGCCTATCGGGAAAGCCTGTACGTCAACAGCAAGCTCGGACAGGACACCACCATGCTGGAGCAGGCTGAAGCGGCAGCGGCGTATATTACCCAATTCCACGACTATGAGGCTACCGTCTGGAGCCGGTACAACCCGTCCGACTTCTATGCAGAAGCGCTGCGGGCCCCGGGAGCTGACCGGGAGGCCGTGCTGGCGGCGGCCAAGCAGGGCAATGACGAGCTGCTGCAGGAGCTGGAGCTGGCCAGAACCGTCCGAGATTACTATAAGGATTCCGGACTGAGCATCCCCCAGGAATATCTGAGCAACCTTGACCGGCACATTGCCAAGCTGGAGAGGGACAACCAGGACTACCAGTATTTCTCTCTGTGCCAGAACAAGGACTTCGATGAGATCGCCCAGAAGGGCCGGGAAATCGAATATGAAAGCCGTCCCCAGACGCAAGTCATGTTTGGGCTGATCCGAAATGAACGGAATGACTGGGATATCAACCAGTACTACGCCTATCAGGAGAACGGAGTCTACGATGAAGCCGGGCAGTTTGACGATCACGGGCTGAAGGGCCTGCTCGGCGGGCTGAATTCCCTGATGAGCGAGAACGAGCTGGATACCTACTACTACCTGCTCGGCTCCGGACGGGAGAAGGAAGCCCAGCAGTATGCCGCCTACATGGCCGACCCGACCTACGGTGTTCTCTGGACAAGACAGCGGGAAGAAACCGAAAAGGCGGCCCAGGATCTTGTTGATTCCGGCGCGGGCGGTTTCCTCGCCGGAAACGCGCTGGCCGTGATCATGTCTCCGGTATCTTCCATCGCTGCCGCCGGGAATTATGCCTACAGCCTGATCACCGGGAACGAGCTGAGTCCGGACAGCCCCCTCATGACCTTCTCCCATTTCCGCAACGCAACCCGGGAGGAAAGCGCTCAGGAAATCCAGCAGTTCTGCATAGAACACGGGTACGGAGAAGACTCCTGGCAGCAGAAGGTTATGCAGGCCGGGTATGAGATCATCACCAACCGGGCTGACAGCGCGGCGAACGCCCTCTTCACGGGCGGCCTGTTTGGAGAAGGCAGCGGGTTCTTCCAGGAAGCCGGGAGGGAATTCCTCAGCGCCCTGCCGATGGGTATCTCTGCCTCTATGGATGCCGCCGCCGAAGCCAAGAGCAAAGGCGCTTCCGATGCACAGGCCTACGGGGTTGCCTGCGTCACCCTGCTCGCTGAAACCCTGACCGAAGCTATCTCCCTGGACAATATGCGGGACGCCTTTAAGGCCGGTCAGGAGATCAGCACCGGAACCATCAAGGAATTCCTGAAAAACTGGGTGCTCCATGCCGGGCCGAGCGAGGCCTTCGGCGAATCCCTGAACGATATCATTGAAAACTTTGCCGATAAGAAGATCATGGGCGCCCTGTCTGATCACGCTGACCGAGTCTGGGAATACCGGATGAAGGGCTTGAGCAAGGACGATGCCGAAGCAGCCGCCCGGAGAGACGAGCTGAACAATGTCCTCCGGACTGCCCTGATCAGCTATATCTCCCCCGGACTGGATATCGTGCAGACCGGCGCCGGACGGCTGGAATACTACCGTCAGGTAACGGAGGAGCACCAGAAGGCCGGAGACAACCGATCCATGCTCCAGATCATGAAGGGAGAACGGAAAGCCAACCGGGCGCTGGAATCCGCAGGGATCATTAATGACGGCAGTGTGCTTGTGGAGGACGCCGTCTCAAGCTATGGAATTCTGGAAAGCGCGAAGAACGGCAGCGCCTCCGCAAAGACGGCGGCCGTCTCTACCGTGCTGGCCGGAGCAAAGACCGGGCTGGCTGCCAGATCCATCGCGGACGCCGCCTCGGGCAGGCTGACGCAGATCCTCGGCACGAACAACGCCCCGGAGCGGGTGCAGAGTCTGATCATCGGCGCCGCGAAGGAAGGCATCAACGTGCAGCAGGTGGCACAGGGCCTGCAGAACGCTGCCCTGAGTGAGCACAGCGCAGCCGCCGACGTGCTGAAGAGCGATGCTTTCCAGCTCGCCACCCCGGACAGGCAGGCCGCCATGATCGCGGACACCGTCCGGATGGATGCTGCCAACGAAGCTGTGACGGCTGATATCCTGAAGTCTGTGCATGAGTACAAGGTAAACAAGCACACCAAGAACCTGATCGCCGAGGGCGGCCTTGAAACTGCCAAGCCCGCCGTGGATGCCGCAAAGAAAGCCTCCCGGAACGCCCGGGCGGCTGAGACGCTGCATGAGGAGAGGCAGGAAGCCCGGAAGGCGGCCCAGGACGCGCTGGCTGCTGCCGATGGCGAGGTGCAGCGCGACCCCAAGGCCGGAGCCCCGATCATGGCTGCCGCGCTGGATCAGCTGAAGAGCGCGAAGGCCGTGGAGGCTGAATACGCCCAGAAGGAAGAAACCAGCAGACAGCTTGAAGAGGAGGCCAAGGGGAAAGCCGATGACGCTGTCGGAAAGGCCATGAAGGATATCCGTCAGCAGGCTGAAACGATGGCCACTGAAGAAGAGGCTCAGGAGGCTCAGGCTGACGCTGAAGCCGCCGCAACGGAGCAGGAGCAGCTTGTGGCAGACGCCCAGCGCCAGGCTGATCAGGCGATGACGGAAAACGCCGAGGCTGCTGACGTGGAGGACTTCATCGCCCGGAACAATCCGGACGCCACAGAGGAAGAGAAGCAGCACATCCGGGAAATGTTCGCCAGGATCAGACCGGCGATGGCTGAAGAGCAGATGCAGGGACTGACCCCGGAGCAGCAGGCAGCGGCTGATCAGGATCGCAGGACTGCGGAGCGCAGTAAATTCCTGAATCAGGTGGCTACCCGGTTCGGGCTTGATGGGATCGTTGAGGTTGATCCTGCGAATGAAACGGATGAAGGCAGAAGGGCGCTTGCGAGCAAGCTGATCGGGGGCAACGGATACTACAACCGGGGGACGAACCAAATCGTGCTGAACCGGAATGCTACCACGGAGGATGCCCTCTACTTTGTGCTGGGCCATGAGCTGACCCATGTCACGGAAAAGGCCGGAGAGTATTCCAGCCTTGCGGATGCCATTCTCCAGCTCACCTTCGGGGAGGGCGTGACCTATCAGGGAATCCTGAATGACATGAAGGCCGGACGGACGAATTCTCCGCTGGCCCGGATGGTCAATGACCGGAGAGCCCAGTATGAGAAAGCCACCGGAGAGTCCTACGAGGATGACTACTACCTGCAGGAGATCGTTGCGGATAACTTCGGCAGCCTGCTGCGCTGGGACTCTGAGAACCCTGAGGCCCAGCAGGGACTGGTGAACCGGCTGGTGCAGGAGAACCCCAGCACGGCAAGGAAGATTTTTGAATCCCTGAAAAGTTTCCTGAAGAAGATGGTCGGCGCGAAGGGCGCCTGGCAGACCGATATGCAGAGGACTGTGGATATGTTTGCACAGGCCCTGGATAACGCGCAGGCTGTACGGCAGCAGCCGGAATGGAAACAGCCTCTGCGGGTTTCCAGCTCTGTACGGGGAAAGACTACCGTTGTAAAGATGGCTGACGGATCTGTACGCAGATTCCAACAGACCGCTGATGCACTGGCCCGCTCTTATTCCCGGACATATCAGACCGGAGACAGCCTGGCTCAGGTATCAAAGAGTATTCAGGATATCCGAAACGAAGTTGTACAGGGCAGAGACGGGGATGCTGTTGCCCACACTCTCGATCTTGCACGGGAAATTGCTCAGAATGCCGGGCTGTCTAAGAAAAACAGAGCCGTAACAGACCTTGCCCAGGCGATGAATGATTACTTCGGATCAAACATCCTGATCAGCCAGGATGAAGCCGACAGTATTGCCCGCACTTATGGAAGTGTTACCAAGGCTAACGGGATTCTCGCTGATGCTGGCGTAAAAGCCAGGATGACTGTAAATCCGGGAGCTACCGGCAGCTCTCTTGATGAGATCTATTCAGGCGATCAGTATGGTAATGATCCTGCAAAACGAGCCCTGCAGGTTGCACTGGGCGAAAATGACACACCCCAAATAGAAGATGTGATCAGTATGCTGGATCACAGCTCTACGGATCAGCACGGAGCTTTCCTTGACAGATATGCAGAAGGACGCACAATAA
>Ga0310694_10000628_pt1 | contig 44879 bp, 43 predicted proteins | sample 174DNAGHGhighgp2_FD_203884 | JGI IMG/M metagenome (GOLD analysis project Ga0310694, IMG submission 203884) | Sheep rumen microbial communities from Palmerston North, Manawatu-Wanganui, New Zealand - 1742 DNA GHGhigh gp2 (v2) (version 2) | ecosystem: Host-associated > Mammals > Digestive system... | reverse complement strand
AGGAGCGCAGCCTGCGCCTGGAAGGCGACCTTGAAGGACTGCCCCCCGTGCTGGCCGACGAACGCTTCCTGACCATGGTGTTCCGCAATCTGCTGGAGAACGCCTGCCGCTATGCAAGGGAAGGCACGGCCATACGCATCGCTGGTCAGGCGAGGGAGGACTGCGTGCTAATCCGCGTGGTGGACGACGGCGCAGTCATTCCGGCCGACAGCCTCAAGCGCATCTTCGAGCGCTTCTATCAGGTGGAGCGCCATCGGGGGAACAATTCTACAGGCCTTGGTCTTGCCATCTGCAGGCATGCCGTCGAGCGGCACGGCGGCCGCATCTGGGCGGAAAGCCCGGCCGAAGACGGGGACACGGCCTTCGCCTTTACCCTGAAGCGCGCTGTGTTCTGCCGGAACCCAGCGCAGGAGTAGCCATGGTGACCAGCTTAGAGGCAACGCTGGCACCACACGCTGCAGTCGCGTTCAACCCGGCATCTAACAACGGAGTCTACATATGAATGCTTCCCTTCTTCCAAAATCAGCGCCATTTTTGAAATGCTGCTGGACCAGAACGCCATGCTCTGCAAAATAGCGGAACAGCTTCACGTCATGCTCGACGGCGACCCCCGAAGCTACGAGGTCAACAAGAGCATCGCCGAGATTGAGGCCGATGCCGACAAGCTGCACCGGCAGATATCGCGCACCCTCTACCAGTCCTTCATCACCCCCATCGACCGCGAGGACATCCTGCGCATCAACCAGGACCAGGAAGAGTGCATCGACGGCCTGCAGATGATGTCCACCCGCATCGCCGTGTACGAAATGTCGCACTTCCGCTTCCCCGCCAAAAAAGTGGCCGCCAACATCGAGGAGATGGCCAAGCTCACGACCGTCATGCTGCAGGGCCTCGCCAAGCGCCACGACGTGCACAAGACCCGCGCCTTCCACATGCTCAGGGCAGAGTGCGACACCATCGTCGCCGTGGGCGTCGCCGAGTGCATGGACCTGCCCGAAGACGTCAAGCCGCTGGATCTCACGGACGCCCTCAAGTGGGTCCAGATCTACGACAGGCTTGAGATCGTGCTGGCCAAGCTCACGGACCTTGCGGAAGACATTGAAGAAGGGGTGCTGAAAAATGTTTGAGGTGCCGCTTCTTCTCGTTCTCATCATCGTGGCTGCCCTGGTCTTCGACTTCACCAACGGCGCCCACGACTGCGCCAACGCCATCGCGAGCATCGTCTCCACCAAGGCGGCAACGCCGAAGCATGCCATCGCCATGGCCGCATCCCTGAACCTCATAGGTGCGCTGCTGGGCACGGAGGTCGCCAAAACCCTGGGCGGAGGACTCGTCTATCCGCACGTCGTCGAGGGCTGCCACATCCTCGTGCTGGCCGCGCTCATGGGGGCCATCTTCTGGAACTTCTTCACCTGGTACATGGGCATCCCCTCCTCGTCGTCCCACGCCCTCATCGGCGGGCTCATCGGCGCCGGCTGGGCCCATGCCGGCCCCAGCGCCGTGAACTTCCAGGGCCTGGTCCTCAAGGTCCTCGTGCCCCTCGTCGGCTCGCCCCTCATCGGCTTCTTCGTCGGCTTCCTCATCATGTGGCTGCTCTACTGGATATGCTCGAGGCACCGCAGGGCGCGGGTCATAGCCACCTTCAGGCGACTGCAGTGGTTCTCCGCAGGCTTCGTGGCCTTAAGCCACGGTCTCAACGACGCCCAGAAGACCATGGGCATCATCACGCTGGCGCTCGTTCTCTTCGGCTTCCTGCCCGCCATCGAAGTGCCCCTGTGGGTCAAGCTCCTCTGCGCCCTGGCCATGTGCCTCGGCACGGCCATTGGCGGCTGGCGCATCGTCAAGACCATGGGCAGCCGCATCTTCAAGCTTGAAACCTACCACGGCTTTGCGGCCGAGAGCGCGACCGGCATCGTCATTGCCGGCGCCAGCCTCTTCGGGGCGCCCGTGAGCACGACGCACACCGTCTCCTCGGCCATTTTCGGCGTCGGCTCCGTCAAGCGCATAAACGCCGTGCACTGGACCATGGCCAGGCAGTTCATCGTGGCATGGACACTGACTCTCCCGGCCGCAGGTCTGGTCGGTGCCGGCTCCTACTGCATCCTGCGCTTCATCTGGCCATAGCAACAAGCCAGCATTTCAAGGGCCTGCCCAGCAAGCGCCGTATCTCCATGCCGACGTTGCAGTTAATCTGGAGGCCAGCGAACTCTTCACAGCGGGGCACCCCTTACTGCGCACCGCCATCCGCCGGCATGCCACAGGAACGCCGGGCTGCCTGTGATGGTGCCGATTCCTGTCCTAAGCATCATTGTGGAGCCCAGTGCCGGCAGAATCCAAAGGCTCCCTTTCCCCGCCTCTTCCTGCGTGCGACCGTCTCCTCCGTGCCCATGGCGCTCTCTCGTCCTTACCTTCCTAGCCCTGCTCCGTCCCTGCCACATCAAGGAAGCCTTCCGCCCGCCCGGTTTGCACTCCTCTGCAGGCGCCTGCCCTGCCTGAGGAGGCCGCCGGCGCCGAAGTCGAAGAGGAAGACGATGAGGATGGTTGCCGGCCGGGGATGTAGGGCACGGGAAGGCAAGCCCATCATCCTGGAACGAAGAAAGGCCCGGGTGCCAACAAATGGCTGACTTCCGGGCCTTCCTGCGTCCCTGCAACAGCTCTCCGTGTTACCATTTTGGGCGATGATCACCGTTGCTCGGGGCCGGGTAGCAAACGGGACGGAAGGACGGGACGGGGACGCACTGCGATGGCAAGGCTACCATCCACAGCGTGCAACCAGAGCCGTAGTCATGGCGCCCTGAAGCATGCCCGGCAACCAGAAGCCGGAAGCTACGGCCATGAATGCCATGGGCAGCGCCGGCAGGGACAGGCGAAGCGCTGCCATCAAGGAAGTGCTGGGCGTTGGAAAGGGAGAAGACGGGAAGCAAGACCACCCGCGCCGGCAACGCAGCAGGCCCGCCAGCCGACCATCCGGAGCCGGCACCCGTCCCTGCCCTGCCTGAGGATGCTGGCAGCGGTGTCGGTGCCGGGCAGCGGGCAACGCCCGGTGCTGGACAGCGACCGGAACCGGACAGCGGACTGGGCCGGGCAGCGACCTGGACGGAAGGACGGGACGGGGACGCTCGACGGCGGGCAGGGGGAAGTCAAGACGCCCTTCGGCGGGAAGGCCGTGGAGCTGAAGCGCTCCCGGACAAGGGTGCCCTACCCGCCTAGGCGAAATCGGCGTCCAGTGCCGGAAGGAAAGGCAGGGGAAATCCGCCAGCGCCAGGAACTCAGACGCCACGCGAACCATTCCAGAATCCTCTCCTTTCGGAGCGTCTGGACGCGGGAAGCCTTCTTCCGAAAGCTTCCCGCAGCCCCGCGTACACGGGGCACCCCAGGCAGGTGCACGCGTCTGCTCTGCCCACACGAACCGAACCATCCCCGCGTACACGGGGAAACCGATACGCGTCTCCCAGCCAGTCGGAACCATCCCCGTGCGTACGGGGCAACCCGTGGCCCGCTCGGCCCTTCGTCCGCCGTCGGCGAACCATCCCCGTGCGTACGGGGCAACCAATGTCTGCGACGTGGTCGTCGTTCCTGCGCTGGAACCATCCCCGTGCGTACGGGGCAACCTCGTCCGTCCTGTGCCGGCGCAGCTCCGCAAGCGAACCATCCCCGTGCGTACGGGGCAACCTTTTTCTGGCTTGACGGCCTCGACAGAGACCTGCGCGAGCACGTTCTCTTTTCCCTCCGAGTGCTCTGGACGCAGGCGTCCAATGCACTTGAGGGGAATACCTTCTCGAAAGGGGATACCCTGTTCTTCCTCAGGGAAGGGCTGACTGTGTCCGGAAAGACGCTGCAGGAACATCTCGAAATCAAAGGCCATTCCGATGCAGTTGAACGCATGGCGGAAATGGCCGTCGGAGGTGTCCCCCTCGGCGAGCGGGAGCTTTTCGAACTGCACCGCCTCGTCCAGACGGCCGCGATCACCGACGCGTACCGCCCCGTGGGAGCCTGGAAGCGGGAGAACAACGGAACCCAGGCTGAGAAGGACGGGAAGCTCGTCTGGCACGAGTATCCGTCCTTCGAGCAGACGCCGAAACTCATGGAACGGTGGATCTCGGAATTCGCGACCTTGTCCCCGAAAGACCGTGCCGAGGCCCTATTGTGCTACGCAAAGGCGCATATCTCCTTCGTGTCCATCCACCCCTTCTTCGACGGCAACGGGCGCATGGCGCGCCTTCTCGCGAATTTTCCCCTCCTGCGGAACGGCTTCCCGCCGATCATCATCCAGCGAAGTGCACGGCGGGAGTACATCGACCTCTTAAGCGCCTTCCAAAAGATGCAGGCTTCGCCATTCCCGGAGCTTGCCGACTGCCAGGCCTTCACCGCGTTTTTGGAAACGCAGTGGAGCGAGACATGGGAAATCATCAATGCAGCGCACGGGACGCAGGCCGCCCGCCGCAAGATGTCCGGTGTTGAAGGCCCAGCCCCCGCAGAGCAAGACAACGAAGCAGGAATGGAAGGGGGCCACAGGACGGTAAGCTTATGCGCCGCTCCCGCGCCCGTCGAGGCGGAGGATTCCGGTCCCAGACCGTAGGCAGCCCCGCCTCCTTCGAAGCGCATCTTGCACCCGCTCCCCAGCCGTCCTGGCCGAGACGGCTCCTGTCGGCGATGCGCTCGGCACTCCCCTGCGGATCCTCCAGCGCATCCGGCCCTTCAGGTTCAGCAGGGACAGGGATCGAGGCCGACAACCCTTTCGGAGCTATTCTTCATCCACAGGCCCTCTCGGCCTTTCCGAAAAGCCGAAGCTGGCTGCGGGGACAGCTTTGCCGGACAAGGACTGCGCCGCGACATCCTCGACGAAGGGCGGGGCTTCCGGCGCAGCCTATCGAAGCGCAGGCCCGCGCCGATCCAGCAGAGCCTGCGCTTCCGGATCGGATTCCCAGTGCTCGAACGACCAGCGGAAGCGCTCAGTCTCATCCTCCCTGACGCCGTTCCTTTCGAAGGACTCCCGCCACCGGGCGATTGTTGCCAGCATGCCGGCAAGAACGTCCTCCGCCTGAACCCGCGTCAGGCCGAAGCGCGGCGCACAGGAGAGAACGTTGGCAACGGAGCCGAGGCGTCCGGCATTGCCTATGTTCATGGCATGCGTGACATGCATGCCGACGCCGTACGTCGATGCAGACGGCACGATGTCGAAGGCAGGCGCCAGGACAAGCGAGTGCCCGTTGGCAAGGAAGCCGTGGTTGCGGGGATGATCGTCCGTGTTGCGACACAGAACGTTGAAGGCCATGCGGCGGAAAAGCTACGACAGGTTCTTCACGCCCATGGCGGCGGCGCTGTCGGCTATGGCTTCGTAGCTGTAGGCGGCGCGTTCCAGTTCCGTCCACCGGCACAGCGACAGCGCCGAAAGGTAGCCTCTGCGGGCGAAGCCACCGGGGACGGGCTCCCTGTCGAAGCGCCTTACGAGCAGGACGTCGCGCCCCTCAACGTCAAGCAGCCGGAGTTCCGGGACATCGATCCCGCAGTCCGCCGCAAGCTCCATCGACGACTTCTCGACGCGGGCGTTCGACCACTTGTCCCCTTTGGCAGGAAACTTGGCAATCCAGAGGATGCCGTCGTGGAGCATGGCGCTCTTGGGCCTCGACCCGCCCATGGAGCTGCCCTGGGCAAGCAGCTCCATGTACTGGGGAGCAACGGGACGCTCTCTTTCCAGATTTTCGACCGCATCAAGCAGAATGTCCGCATCGGAAGAAAGTGGCGGTTCGCTTTCCGGCTCGCCGTCCTTCAGAGATGCGCGGAAGTCAAGGTTTCCCGTTCTCGCAGCATTGCTAAACAGCAGGTAGTCGCGCTCATGCAGCTCCTCGGCGTTCCGCCCCAGCGCCTTGGCAATGACAAGCCGACCCCACAAGTCCGGCGCCGCATCGCGGACGGCGCCCATCCTTCCCGGTTCGAGGGCAAAGGACGGGAACGCAAGAGGCATGGACACGGGATCAACCGGCACGGCTTCCCTCCTCTGAGAGTAGAGACGTCCATAGCTTCCAGAAAGCCTGCCTTCGTCGTCAAGCCGCATTATCGCCGCAGGCACTGCCTCGACGGCGCCCGGAAGGTAGACAAAAATGTAGAATTCCTTGTCTGGACGGAGCATGCAGTCCTCCTAGAAATCCAGTTCCTTTTCCCGCTTTTCCCGCACGCGCTGCAGGCGCGCCCTCGACTCCGCATCGAGCCCGAGTCCCAGCACGTCCCTTTCCGGACTGCAGAGGCCGATGAATTCGCCCGACAGCTGGAGCACCCAGACAAGGTTCATCCAGGCACCCATGGAAACTGCCGGATCGCCGGCTTCAATGCGGGCGATGGTCTGCCGCGTGCAGCCGGCAAGCTCCGCGACGTCCTTCTGGCGCATGCGCCTGCGCTTCCTGGCGACCGCAAGGTTTCCGCCGAGACGCCGCAGGATGTCCACCATGGGAGCGGGCAGTCCCTCCGTACATTTCCGCGTCTTTGCCATAGGCTCCTCCCTATGAGGAAGGGGATAGCGGAAAGCAAACGAACGGACAAGTCAAAAGTTATAAAAAAGCAACTTTATACAATGGAAGGGTGCTTTTATCTAACTTTTATAAGCGCTGGGCCAAGAGATTCGCACATCAGTCTGGGCGCATTGTGGAGCGCTGGCAACGACAACGATCTGCGCCGGACTCGCTTCCAGGCAACGCACGGAGGCGACAGCAGGCTGCAGTGCCGCAACAGAAAAAGCCCAGCGCCGCAGGGACGCCGGGCTGGCATTGTCTGAGCCAGGCCTTGAGCTAAGCCTGGCGCTCCATATGGACGACCTCGCCGATGTAGAGGTGGTGCGGCTCCTCGTCGAGGTAGAAGGTCTGCACCGCATCGGCCGGGATGCGCTCCCTGTCGAGCTTGTCGCTGTAGATCTTCCTGCAGACCAGCGTCAGGCTCGCCTGCTCGTAGCCGACGCCGCCGGCCACGGCTTTGGGAGAGAGGCCGGTCAGAGCCAGCTTGTCGCCGTCCCTGCCGGACTTGGAGCCGAGGATGCCAAGGTCTTTCCTGAATTCCCTGGGGAACCAGCTGATCGTGAAGATCCCGCTCTTCTCCATGAACTCGAAGGTGTAGCGCAGGGGCTTGACGAAGACCGTCGCTATCTTCTTGGCCTTGCCGGGCATGCCCCAGAGGGAGCCGAGCTGTCCCCAGCTGATGGTCATGGCGTTGTAGCCCTCCTCGAGGGTTCCTGCCGTGAGCAGGGCCCAGTCGCTGTCGAAGAGGCTGAAGATGTCGACGTTGAGGCTGCTGATGTCGTTGGCCATGTTCGCTCCTTGACTTGCCGCGGGAAGCGCTGAGGCTACGCCGCGGGCTTGCCGATGGATTGGGTAATGAATGTCTGCCAGCCCTTGGGCAGGGGCAGTTCCCTGTCCAAGGTGTCGTGCTTCTGCCATTTGACGCAGTTGGCGAGCCCGAGGCTTGCGCACATGAGGCCCGCCCCCTGGTACATGGAGCCGGCGTGCATGGCGGCAAAGCCCCGCTCGTCCTTCGGTCCGCAGTAGAGCAGAATCAGGCCAGAGCCGTCGAAAGCCCCTCTGCGGTCGCCATCGAGCACTCTTTTGACGGCGTGCTCCTTCGGCATGTACTCCCAGACGCCGTCGCCGCGCACGGCAAAGACCATGCACTCCTGGCGGTTCATGGCCGTAGGCACAACGTGCTTGCCATTGTCCCGGTTGACACCCCAGGCCGCCCAGAGAAGCGCGCCCAGGGCGTCGAGGTCCACGTCGCTTCGACCAATGGCGCGATTCGTTGCGCGCTCGGCAAGGCACTGCACGAGGGGCTTGCCGCCCTCGGGCTTTTTCAGGGCAATCGTCTTGCCGTCGCCGGCAGCCAGGACGGGCGAAGCCTCGCCTGCCAGCGAAACCGCGCAGGCTGCCGAGGCGCAGAGCAGGAAGTCCCTTCTTTTCATATTCTCCTCCTTGGCATGCGGCGCTGGGCGAAGCGCCCCGCGGCATGCCTTCGATGTGCCTGCCCTGCCTCTCCGCAGTCCGGCGCAGGGCAACATGATCCCCGTTGCCGGCTGCCGCGACTGGTCTCAGCCCCAGCGTCGCGCGCAGCCTCCGCAGAAGGAATTTCTCGCATATGCGTACGCTATGTTGCCGCCATCTAGAGATCAAGCAGGCTGTTCGCCTTCACCCGGGCGCGGTCGCGCAGCTCGACAGGCGTTGCGTCCAGCAATGCCTGAAAGCCGTCTCCTGGGGCGAGCCATGCGCCGGCATCCTCCAGCACCAGCGGCATGCGGTCGTGGACAGGTGCCATGCCAGCGTTGGCGGCCGTGGTCAGAATGGCGAAGGAGCGCCCGTCGCAGATGCCGGCCAGCATGCAGTCTCTGCCATCAGCTCGCGAGAAGGCGTGCCGCACCTTGTGCCTGTCCCATTCATAGAAGCACTGCACGGGCACGGCAACGCGCCCTGCCAGGACAAGCTTCCGGAAGAGGGGCTTCTCCAGGACGGTCTCCGACCTTGCGTTCACGACAAGCCGGGCGCCGGCAAGCTTCAGGCCGAAGCCGAGCGCAAGCGCCCCGCCGAGCGCGAGCACCGTGGCCGTGTCCGTCGGTCTGACGACAGTCTCCCGGTACTTGAACGAACAGCACATGCAGAAATGCCTCCGCCCTGATCTGACGGCGTTCTGGCCCGCCTGTCAAGGCGCGCGATTAAGCCCCAAGACCGCGCCTTCGCAGGAGGGGCTTTTGACTGCCCCTGCCAGAAGCAAGCCCGGATGACTGGATGACTGGATGACAGTCAGGATCGCGGCCTGCGGAACGGAGTGCATGAGCCAGCTCCGCTCCGCAGGGAGGTCGCATCGCCCTGTGCCTACGGGCGGATTACCTTGTCCGCCAGACTGAGGCTCGTCACGATGTCGAGCATGTTGGTGGTCTCGCCCACCTGCTTCTTGTCGAGCAGATTGTAGTGCTGAAGGCATGTGCCACAAACAAAGATGGAAACGCCGGCAGCATCCAGGGCCTTCAGGCCGTCGAGGGCCTTGCCCTCCGTGGAGGCAAGCTTCACGCCGCCGTTGAGCAGCACGATGCGCCAGAGCTGGGGCCCAAGCTCGGGCAGGGTGGCGATGAAGTTGCCCATGAGGGCCTGGCCCAGCGTGTCGTCGCCGCGACCGAGCGTATCCGTGGTGATGAGCACAAGGGTCTTGGGCTGGGCGGCCGGCGTGGGGCAGGCCACGTATTCGGCGTCCTTGATTTCCGCAACCGGCGCTCCGCTCCCCTCGCCCTTGATGCGCCAGACGCCGGCGCGCTCTTCGGCGCTTGTGACGGCGTAGCCGTTGCGGGCAAGGAAGCGCGACACGTTTTCCAGCGAGGCGGGATTGTCCACAAGGACGTAGAGCTCGGCAGGGTGGGATTCGGCAATGAGCTTCTTGGTGTTGATGACAGGCTGCGGGCAGGTGAGTCCGCGACAGTCGAGGATAGCGGCCATAGGTTCTCCTTTGCGGCGGTGAAGCGCGCTGTTAGGCAAGCATTTCGAGAAAGGCTTCGATGCGGATGCGGAGCTGCTCGGTATCGGCCTCCGCGTAGTCCGTCACTATCTGCAGGTAGGGAAGTCCGAGGTCCTCGTGCACGAAGCCGCGCAGAGAAAAGGACTCCACGTCGTAGGTCTGGCAGCCCTGCCAGGTGAGGTCCACGACGGCATCGGCGGCAAAGTCCCTGGCAAGCTTCCCGACAGCCGCATAGCGCCCCGGATTGGGCGACATGACGGCGCAGGGGATGTCGAGCGAACGGGCTGCCAGCACGTCGAGCGCATCGCCCGAGGCCTCGGGATTGTCGCGCACCTTCTTGTAGCAGGAGCAGTTGTCGATGCAGACAACGCTGGCCCCGCAGTCCTGGAGCAGCTGGACGACCTTGTGGGACCCCATGCCCGTCGGCACGCCCGTGAGCACGATGCGGGGAGCGGATGCCGGCGCAGCTCCCACGCCATCGCTCTCGAAAGCGTCCGCCAAGGCGTTGAGCTCCCGGATGCGCTCTTCGTAGTCAGGCATGAACGATGCCCGGAAGGCAACCTCCATGAGCTCCATGCCCGACAGCGGAGAAGGCTTGCGCCTGCCCAGATCGAGCACCCGCTTGAGGGCCTGGCGGAAGCGGTCCGAGAGGGCGATGGCGTCCCTGAGCCCCGCCTCCGTCAGCTCGATGCCGAAATCCTGCTCCAGGCGGTCCTTAAAAAGCTCGAGCTGCCTGCGCCAGGACGTGATCGCATCGGCATCCTGGGTCTGCGGGAGCTGGAGGACAAAGACTGGCTTGCGCTTGGCCAGAAGCTCAAACATCTTCTTCTTGCCATCGCAGGTGGTGTCGGCAACGACCAGATCCGAAGCTGCCAGATAGGGACAGCTGTCCTGCAGGGCAAAGCCGAAACTGCTCTTGATGAGGGGGCAGAGCGTACGGGGGAGCATGGCCTCGGCCGCGGGAATGGAGTCGTTCTTGGTCCCGCACAGGGACACGGGAATGGCGCCGGCGGCCAGCACCATCTCCAGCGGGGTGTAGATGCAGTACTGGCCGACCACCTTGCGGCCGGCCTGCTTCGCCTCCTGCAGGCGCAGGACATTGCGATCCGTGATCGCACGGAATGTATCCAGACTGGCATGGGCCATGGCAGAAACCTCCTAGCGGAGCCTGGCGGCGAGCAACGCCGCGCCGAGGGCTCCCGTATACTGGGGATAATCCGGCGTCTTGACCTCGACGCCAAGCGCCTGCGAGAGCATGCGCCCGCAGGCGGGACTCGCGGCAAGGCCGCCGGTGAAGACGCACTCGCCACGCAGGGGAATGCGCGCGGCAAGGGCGTGGATGCGCCTGGCGATGGCTCGCAGGACGCCGGCAGCCACGGCCCCGGGAGCCGTGCCTCTGGCAAGCAGGCCGACGATCTCCGTTTCTGCGAAGACGGCGCACATGCTGGTGATGGCGCAGGGGACCTGTCCCTCGGCAAGGGCGCAGAGCGCGCCCACGTCCATGCCGAGCATGCCCGCCACGGCCTGAAGGAAGCGCCCTGTGCCGGCAGCGCACTTGTCGTTCATCACGAAGTCGGCCACCGTCCCGCCGGGCTGGACGGATATGACCTTGCTGTCCTGGCCGCCGATGTCGATGAGAGTGCCGCAGTCGGGAAAGAGGTGCGCAGCGCCCTTGGCGTGGCAGGAAATCTCGGTGACGTTCCTGTCGGCAAAGGGGAAGGCCACGCGGCCGTAGCCCGTGGCGACGATGCGCGTGGCACTGCCGGCCCCTGCGTGCTCCAGCACCGCGGCCAGAGCCTTTTCGCCACTCTCGCGGGAGTTCCAGCCTGTCGGCAGCATGGACCTCGCCACAACCTCAAGCGTCCCTTCCCTGACAAGCACGGCCTTGACGGCCGCAGAGCCGGCATCGATGCCGGCATAAACTCTTCCCACCATATATGTGCCTCCCTGACTCAGGCCACGCAACGTTCCAACATGCCTGTTCCACGGCTTCCTCCTCGCTTCTGGAGGAGCGCCTCCTGCGCGGAACCTCCGCAAAGGCAGATGGGAAGGGAGTGCGGCGAGGAAAAAGGGACGTCGAAGCCGCTACCGATGAACGCAGACAACCTGCCCACCTGCGCTCTGCGCTCAGGTAAAACCCGCGCCCATGGCACGGGGGTGAAGGGCGGATGGCTGGAGACCTGCAAACATGACGGCTTTCCTTGGTAGACCTACCCTAGAGGCAAGCCCTGTCTGCGTCAAGGTGGCCAGTCTGGGGAATCACGAACACTGCAATAATATATACTTTGATTTGAATTAATCAAAATTATAATATAAAGACGACTTAGCAAAAATTGTTTTAATAATTTAATTTTTATTATGAACATAATAAACAATAATTTCAATATTTATATTATTTCTTTGTCAATTTTGCACAAAAAATATGTGTATTTAATATATAATATTATAATATATTTTGTAAAAAATGCTCGTGTGTATAATAAATACAATCATTACTATAAGTTAATGAGTATTTATTATTCGTTAAATATAGTATTATATTGAGTGATCTGTTAAATAAGAACAATCATTTCTTCTCGCGGGCCAACCGCCAAAAAGTTTTCTCCGAAACCCATCTTTTTCTTGACAGTAACCATTGAAAAGGGTATATGCGCGCCTCCCCTCCCAACCTGTAGCAAGCGCCATGGCAGGCTGAACACAAAAAAGTTTTCGCAAGCTAACAGTTTTCTTCTTGATAGAAGAAGCCTCGTCTCTTATCTCAGAGATCAGGTGGAAGGCCCGCCCGAATCGAGCATTTCCTCCTTAAGCAAGCTACTCCAAAAAAATTTTGCCTGCAACTGTCTTTTTCGTTGACAAGCGCATCCCTTTGACCTAGAAGCGCGTTAGGGACATACCCAACGCCACTGACAGCTTACTTGGCCCTCCACTTGCCTACCCCCTACTCCACGGTTTTCATCGCCAACCTCAAAAAATTTTCAACAACCATTGACAGGAGAAGATTGAACATTATCTTGCTTAGGCTTTCAAAAAACCGCCACCATAACCACAGCGCTCTCGTAGCCCTGCTGGCATGGTGGTTCCCCATCCAACGCCCTCAAATGGCGAGGTTTCGAAACATGCGCAACAGCATCACGCTTCGTGACGAAGCAGCCAGCCTCATGAGCCTCATGACCAGCGCCAAGGCTCTCCCTTCCTCCCATGGCATTGCCTTAGCCATTCTCATCGAGGCCGAACATGCTTGGCCCGGCACCCTTCAGCCTTGCGTGCCGATGCTCGAGTCCGAAGTCATGGCACTCAAGGATGCCCACTTCGACTTCGTGACCAATCGCGTGAGCGAACTCCCCAACTTCCCCCCCCTTGAAGACTGGGCCAATACGACCCTGAAGCAGCTCAAGGGCTCCGATACGCGCCTGTTTCCCCTGATCGGCATGGACTTCCAGACCAATTGCGCCTACCGCGCCAATCTTAAGGCCGGCCGGGACAGTGTCGTCAACATCCCCAGTAGCCATGCCGCTCGCCTGCTCGAGGGCATCATCTGCAGCCACAACATCCAAAAATACTTCCAGTACCTTTCCTGCGTGAACGCTGTCGCCAGGTTCGCCGGCTACGCCAACCTCACAGAAGTGCTCCGCCTTGACCAAGGCTGGAAAATCCGCAGGACGAGTCGCGTGCTGCTTACCAAGGGATTCTTCAACTCGCTCAGATCCATCGCTGCTACCGCAACCTTGGCCAGTTTCCATGCCATGGCCCCGGCCAAGGGCAAACCGGAGGCTCTCGCCACGGAACCGGACGAGGTCAAGACAAACGGACAGGTCGAGGCTCTGGGCGCAATCTCGATGGATGCTCCTGCCAAAGACCAGAGCAGGGTGCTTGCGGAAGTGCCGGCCTATGTCGATGCCGTTGTTCTGGACGATGAATCGGCTGAAATCATGGCCTCGCTCGTGGCATGCGATGAAGCAGAGACCCAAGACGTGGCGATGTTTTTCCTGTCCGAAGAACCACTTCACCTCAAGGAAGAATATCCGCTCAATGGCCAGAGTGGAGAATCGCTTCAGCCCCTGTTCAAGAAGACTGCACCCAATCAGGCAGAGACGATGCTCCAGTTCCAGACTGAGGCATCGTGCCTGCCCCAGCCTGCGGCCTTGCCCGCCACGTCCGCTGAAGCGACCTGCCCGGCCCAGCCTGCGATGGAGCCCGTCACGCCCGCTGAAGCGACCCGCGAACCCCAAGAAGGAGTTTCTGCCAATCACTCTGGTACAGCGGAAGGGGGCCAAGCCGAGATGCCTGCATCCATCTTCACCCCTCCGGCGGGCTGCACTTTCAAGCCCGTCACTAAGACGAGCTACGATCTCGACTTTACAGGTCAGCTCTTCAAATCCCATCTCAACTGGCACGAAGTGGACTTTTCGAAGGCTCAGAAGAAATACTCCGTAGGCTTTGCCGTCGCTGGCATGGATGTGTCAGCAGCGGATTGCGACTTCGACACAGCCGCGCTCGCGTACAGTGAAGGCAACAAGCTGTACACGCTCGTGCCCTTGGGGCGCATCCTTCCGTCAATATTCCAGAACATAAAGCTTCTGCCTCTGGAGAAGCCCAATGACAGGATACTCATGCTGGCAAGGCTCTACTGCGAGGGGCACATTGACCGCACAAAACAGGACTACACCTTGAAGCTCCTCGAATTCGTCCAAAGGAATCCCGAGACCTGCGACGTCCTGCTCGGCAAGCACAGAAGCGCCTATCCCACTATCTACCGCCCCCTCGGGCGTCTGCTCTCCTTCTCCGAACTCACAGGGTGGCAAAAGCAGAACTGCCCCACCAGCCACATGGCCCAGCACCCTAACCTCGCCCATGCGCATCGCCCTGCAAACGCCAGCGAACACGGAAGCGCTCCTTGCTGGAACAACCCCTGGTCCACGGCTCGCCTTCGTGTGCAATACCAAGCGTTCAAGCAGACGGCAAGCCAGCCCGCTGGCCCGGCATCTGCGTCCCAGCCTCCCCACAAGCCGGCGTTTCCTGAAGGCGTATGTAACCGCTTCACCGAGAGCACCCCCCCCTTGTCCAGTTCGCTTTCCTCCAAGAACTAGGTCTGGCACGCTCTCATGACCCCAGGCGACCCTGCCACGCAGGGTCGCCTGGCCCCCACAAAAGGCCTTTCATCACGTGCCTTTGATAAAAGACTGCCAGTGATAAAAAATTTCCCATCTTTCGCGCTGGCCTGCGACAACAAGCAGATCGTGCACCACGGCAACGACACGATCTTCGGCGCCAACGGAGCCGCAGTCCTGCTCGGCGTCAGGGCCACCATCATCACCTCATCGTCAGGCTCGAAAAGCCAGGCATAGCGCGCAGGAAGCTGAACACGGGCCGGCAGTCCCATGTGCAGGCAAGCTCACGGCGCATAGAAATCCGGCATGTGGGAGACGAAACCCTTGCCGGCCTCGACGGCGACGGCCTCCAGATGCTCATGCGCATCCGGGCCAGCGTCTGGAGACGACGGCGTCATCCAGCTCCGCCGCAAGGAGGCCCGCGCAGACAACGTGCTGGCCTTCTTCACGCAGGGAGAGCTCCTGCTGACGCTGGAGGGGCAGGACGGCAGGCTCCTCGCCCGCTGGGGCGCCATCGGCATCGGGTGTGCGCCCGAGGTCTGCTTCGCCAAGTCAGGCAAGGCCGTAGCAGCCTGAGCCAAGGCGAGCGGCGACGCCGATCCTCTGGCAATCGTGCCGGGCCTCAAGGAGGCCGCTGCGGCCTGGAACGAGACCGTCCGCAAGGCTGTCCGAGGCTTCGACGGGCGCTCCCCTGCCGAGGCGGAGCAGCTCTACGCCTCGAAGAGATTCCCCCTCAAGCGGCTCGGGTCGCCAAGGCCTACCAGCAGGTCGGCAGGGCTGCCCAGCCCCTCTTCGCGCGCTGAGCGCAGACCTTCGACGCTGCCAGGCGCTCCCCTGCCGACAGGACCTGCTTTGCCGAGCTCGCCAGGCACGGCATGCCAAGGCCATGAGCGAGGGCACGTCCTCCTCCCTCATCGACGAGGGTGCCGTCGAAGCTCCCACCTGTACGCCAGGCTCTCGCCCGACATGGCAGGCTTTGCCCGCCTGAAGAAGAGCCAGCCTGCCGCCTTCGTCGAGGATGCCGGCGTCGCTTCAGCAATAGCCAGCCTGCTCGGCTGGGCGCTGGAAAGAGAGAACTTCACCAAGGCCGGTGCCCCGAGGCAGGGTCGCTGCGCGACCGTGGAACACTGGGAGCACCTCATGGACTTGTGCCTGTTCTCGGAGCTCGACAACGCCCCGGCCTTCCCCAGGGGCAGGATGGCCAACGAGCTGCGCAGGGGCCTTGAGAAAGACGCCTCGCGCCTCAAGGGCACGGTCACGGGCCGGCTCGCCGGCGACTGCCTCAGGGATGTCAAGAGCAATGGCTGGAAATACAGCAAGGCCGTCGAACAGTGCCACAGGGTACTGCTGAAGCAGGCCTTCCAGACGGCACGGCACCCCCCTTGCAGGCGATTCGCCGGCAGGTGCTTGTGGCAGGGCTGATTTTGCTTTAGAAAATCTCTTGACAGCGCGCCTGCCCGCACAGCCAGCGCACGCCACCTTCCGCGCCCCAGGGATCCCCCGAGGGCGTCCATCCTCGACATGCCTCGTCAGCCTTCAGACGATGCCGGGAGCAGCCATGCAACGCATCCTCCTCACCGCCCTGACCGCCCTCTTTGGCCTCAGCCTTCTCGCCCTTCCCGCCCAGGCGCGAAGCCATGCCCACGACCTCGTGCAGGCCAGCAGCACGCTCTTTGCCGACAGCGGCAGGCACGGAACCGCCAAGGGTTCCCGCGTCAAAGTCACAACGGAGTCCAAGGCCAAACGCCACGGCGAGGCAAAGCACCATGGCAACCATCATGGCGGCCACCATCACGGCGAGCCGGCCCACCGCGAGCGCACGGGCGAGCACGCCCTTCAGCATGCGGGCGACGTCCAGCACTGCCGGGCGGCCTGGTACGGCGAAGAGCACACGCAGAAGCGCACCACCAGCGGCGAACACTTCGACCACAACTCCATGACTGCGGCCCACCGCACCCTGCCCTTCGGCAGCGTCGTCAAGGTGACAAACATGCGCACCGGCAAGACCGTCAACGTGCGCGTCACGGACCGCGGCCCCACGTCCCGCAAGCTGTGCATCGACATCAGCTCCGTCGCGGCCAAGCAGATCGGCATGTACCACGAGGGCATAGGCAACGTGCGCCTCGAGCTGATGAAGCGACACTGAGACGCCGGCACAACGCAGGTCCATCCTCTTCTGGGACCGCGCATCGCCTCTCCATGCTTCCGCCAGCGCTTGTAGAGAGAGGCAGTTGCGATGTTTTTCGTCTCTTCTTCAATTGCACACCATAAAAAAATATCTGCATAGACACTGTAATACACAAGTTAAGTTATCGTCTTTTACTGTATAGACACTATTTCTTACCGCTATCCCAATCTGTAAAAAATATGTTAAAACACAAAATAAGCTAGATGCATACATATCTGTATCCAGAATGTACTCATCATCGCAGACAACATCTTTAGTCTACTATGGCACTAAGTCAAATCTACACAGTGAATCACACCATCATACAACAAAGCAATTACCCATATGCCGTGAATCATCGTACAGCATTGCTGAATCGACGATGTCGCCTCCCCGTCCATCGGGCACGCACTCGTGACGCATTCCCCGCCGGAAGCACGAGGGCCGAAGCTGACGGCACCGGAACACCCGGGACTTGTGCCGTGCCAAGTCCTCAGTCTTCCGGGCACACCGCCGAGCCTGCACTATCTAAACGGGCGCTTTCCTGCTAGAGCTCTTCCAAAACCACGCGGAGGCGCGCCTCCGGCATCTTTTGAGGAGTTCAAGCGATGAAGGTTCTCGTCACCCCCCGGTCTTTTGGCAAAAGCAACCCCGACCTCTTCAGCCAGCTCGAGGCCCTCGGCTTCGAGGTGGTGAAAAACGACACCGGCGCCATCCTTTCCGAAGACGCCATCTGCGACAAGATAGCCGACTGCGAGGCCGTCATCCTCGGCGTCGATCCCTTCAACAGGCGCGTCGTCGACGCCGCGAAGAAGCTGCGCGCCATCGCCCGCTACGGCGTGGGCCTCGACAACGTCGATCTTGAAGCCTGCAAGGAGCGCGGCATCAAGGTCACCCGCACCGTGGGCGCCAACTCCAACGCCGTGGCCGACTACGCCTTCGGCCTCATGCTGGCCGTGGCTCGCAAGATTCCCGCCATCGACGCCAAGTGCCGCGCCAAGGACTGGAGCAAGAACACCGGCATCGACGTCTTCGGCAAGACCATCGGCATCATCGGCCTCGGCGCCGTCGGCAAGTGCGTCGCCCGCAGGGCAGCCGGCTTCGGCATGACCATCCTTGCGGCCGACCCCTACTTCGACGAGGACTTTGCCAAGAGCCTCGGCATCGTCCGCGCCACGCCGGACGAAATCTTTGCCAAGGCCGACTTCGTGACCCTGCACACCCTGCTCACCGAGGAGACGAAGGGGCTTGTCAACGCCGAGCGCATCGCGCTCATGAAGAAGACGGCCATCCTTGTCAACACGGCCCGCGGCGGCCTCGTCGATGAAGCGGCCCTGCTCAAGGCCCTGCAGGAGAAGCGCATCTACGGCGCAGGCCTCGACGTCTTCGAGAGCGAACCGCCGGCGGATCCGGCCTGGTACGCCCTGGACAACCTCGTCATGGGCTCCCACACCTCCTCCTCCACGGTCGGCACAACCAACCTCATGGGCCAGATGTGCGTGGACGCGCTCAAGGAAGCCTTCGCCTAAGCTATTGATTCCCTTCCCGGCGCCGGCAAGCACGAGCTTCGCCGGCGCCCTTGCTCCTGCTCCCTTTGCCGAGAGGTGACCGCCATGGCCTGCACCCGCTTTCTGGAGTCCGAGTACCCGCAGGAGAAGCCCGAGCTTGCGGGCTTCCACATCATCCCCGTCCCCCTGGAGCGCACCGTCTCCTACGGCGCTGGCGCCAGGCTCGGCCCCCAGGCCATACTCGACGCCTCCTTCCAGCTCGAGGACTGGGACGGCACAAGCCGGCCCGGCGAGCTCGGCTTCCATACGCAGTCTCCCGTGGACTGCGAAGGCCCCGTCGAGGCCGTGCTCGGGCGCATTGCCGAACGGGTTCGCCAGGCCCTTGCCTGGGGCGCCTGCCCCGTGGTTCTCGGCGGCGAGCACACGGTGACCTACGGCCCTGTCATGGCCCTCTGCGGGCAAGACAGGGACTTCGGCATCGTGCACGTCGACGCCCACTGCGACCTGCGCGCCGAATACGAGGGCGATCCCTTCTCCCACGCCTGCGTGCTGCGCCGCATCGAGGACGACTTTGGCCTGCCCCTGGCACAGTTCGCCACGCGCGACTACTGCCGGGAGGAGCGCGACTACCGGAAAAGTCGCGGCATACTGCACTGGGACGCGGCTGCCCTCGCCCGCGGAGGCCTTCCCGCCATGCCCCTGCCGGCAAGCTTCCCCCGACGCCTCTACGTGACCTTCGACGTGGACGGCTTCGACAGCTCCCTCATGCCCGCCACGGGCACGCCGTCGCCGGGGGGCCTCTTCTGGCACGACGCCCTGCGCCTGCTGGAAGCCTGCGCGGCGGATCGCGAGATCATCGGCTTCGACGTGGTGGAGCTTGCGCCCCTGCCCGGCCTGCACCACGCCGACTTCACGGCTGCCAAGCTCGTGCACGCCCTCATGGGTCTCGCCCAGCGCAGCCTGCGTTTGTAGGTGCTGCTATTTTTTTGTAGGTGACATTATTAGCAGTACCTACAAGCCCTTTCTTTTCAGGCTCTTGCGGGATTTCCGTTCGCCCGGCTGGCTGTAGGTGCAACAAATGCCGTTGCAACTGCCTGATTATAGCCGAAAATCCCCAGGACCCGCAAGATCCAGGACAGCACACGCCAGCATCAGCGCTCCCTTGGCCAGGACAGCCTCGTCGAAGTCGAAGTCCGGAGCGTGGTGGCCGGCCGCAAGATCGCTGCCGAAGAGCATGTAGGAAGCCTGGCCTCCGCCCTGCTGGACTTCGCGCATGAGGGTGCAGGCGTCCTCGCTGACGCTGATTCGGGCCTGCTCAAGCACGCGGCTGAAGAGAGGCCTTCCGTCCTGGGAAAGCCCCTGGGCGATGCGGGCAAGCCTTGCGGCCAGTGCGCCGTCGCTCTCAGCCGCTCCCGCCTGCCCCGCCAGCTCGAAGCTGACGCCAAGGCCGTTGGCAAGGGCTATGCCCTCCACGGCAGCCTTGGCCCGCTCGAAGAGGAAGTCGCAGACCTCCTGGGGACGGCCCCGCACCTCAGCCTCGAACCGGGCGAAGCCCGGCACGACGTTGCGTCCCGAGCCCCCCTCGAGACGGCCGACGCACACGCGCCCCTCGCCCCGGCTGTGGCGGGGCAGGGCATGGATGGCAAGCACGGCTTCGCAGGCCCCCTTCAGCGCGTCGGCGCCTTCCTCAGGCGCCTGGGCGGCATGGGCCTCGCGGCCCTGGAAGGCGACATTGAACTTGGCGGTGGCAAAGGCCCCCGTCACGCCGGCGGCAAAGCTCCCGGTCTCGGGGCAGGCCAAGCCGATGTGGCCTGCCAGAAAATACGGCCAGCCAGACACCAGGGGCACCAGCGGCATGGCCCCGCGCACGCCTTCCTCGGCAGGCTGGAAGAGCAGGCGCACATTGCGGGAAAGCCGCGCCCTGCCCTGGGAAAGCTGATCGAGGACGAGCCGGACCGCGCCCAGCGCCATGGCCATGTGGCCGTCGTGTCCGCAGGCGTGCATCGCGCCCTCCCGCAGCGAGCGGAAGCCTTCGCGGGCCGGCCTGTGGGAGGACGCCTGGCTCTCCCTGACAGGCAAAGCGTCGATGTCGCAGCGAAGCACCACGCCCGGCGCCTTGTCCGGAGCCAGATCCACGCAGAGGCCGGTCGCCCCGTCCATGCGGGAAAGCAGATCGGGCCTTGCGCCAGGCAGATCCCCCAGCGGGCGGACGGCCTCTGCCATCGCCTGCGAGAGCGCCGCCTCCGGCGGCAAGCCCATGCGGGAGTCCTTGTCCAGCATCTCGGCGCCGAGGCGGGGGGAAAGCCCCATGGCGCCCAGGAGTTCAGCCAGGCGCGCCGTGGTCCAGAACTCAGTCCAGCCCACTTCGGGGCGCCGGTGGAACTCCCGCCGCCAGCGGACGATCTGGCAAGCCAGCTCAGGCGCGAGCACAGGCGCGGCGTCCATGGCCTCCGTCTCCTACCGGCCTTCCTGATCGAGCCTGCGGCCCTGGGCGTCGCGCCGGCTGACCACGCGGGCGGGCGAGCCACAGGCAACGGCATAGGCCGGCACGTCGCGGGTGACCACGGATCCGGCGCCGATCACGGCGCCCTCGCCGATGGCGACGCCCTTGAGCACGATGGCGTGCATGCCAAGCCAGGCGCCGTCGCCGATGGCAACGGGCCGGTCTGCCTCCATGCCGGGCTCCACGGCACGCTCGGCGACGGGCCAGGCCTGGTGAAAGTCCGAGTCCGTCACGACCACGCCGGGACCGACGAGCACGTCCCGGCCAAAGGTGATGGAGGTGGAGCGGCAGGTGACGGAGGCGCCGGTGAACTGGCAGCCGTCGCCGATCTCGATGCGCGCGCCGGGAGCAAAGGTGCGCAGGCGCACGGGATGGCCTATGGCGGCAGCCGTGGCCCTGCGCCAGGAAGAGATGAAGCTGGCGTTCCTGCCGATCTCGATGGCGGAGCCTGGCCAGCGCAGGAGCCCCACGGGGCCGTGGGCCGTGCACCCCGCTCCCAGCTTCACGCCCAGCAGCCTTGCCTTGACGCGCAGCCGCAGGGTGCCGAAGAAGGCCCCGAAGCGACGCATGGCCTCAAGGGAGCACCAGCTGGCAATGTTGCCGGGGGTGAGACCCCGCGCCAGCGCCTTTTTGAAAAACTCACCCATCGCCATGCTCCTTTTTCCATTCCGCCACCTGGCCGCGGATGCGGCAGGCGCCGCACAGGCCGCCGGACGAGGTGGGATAGCCGCAGGCGGGACAGGGGGCGAGCGGGTCGTCCTGGCTGGCCTGGAAGCTTTCGAATGCGGGCCTCCCCCGCTTGAGGAAGCCCTGGTAGAAGTCGAGCTTGCGGCCCGGCATGGCGTGCTCCAGGCGCTGAAGGACGCCCTTGAGCGCGGTGAAGGAAGCGCCCTGGCTGTAGGGGCAGGGATCCTTGTGCGTGTCGATGCCGTTGAGGAAGGCGTAGTGGGCGGTCTCGTACTCGGTGAGGCGCCACAGGGGCTTCACCTTGCGCGCAAAGCCGTGCTCTGCCGGCAGGCAGGGCCCCTGGCCCGCCAGATAGGCCTGGTCCCAGCGCAGGGTGTTGCTGAAGAGCCTCGCGCACTCGTCGTCGAGGTTGTGGCCCGTGGCGATGGCATCGAAGCCGCCGTCCATGGCAATCTTGTTGAACCAGTAGCGCTTGAGCTTGCCGCACACGGCGCAGATGGGACGCCTGACGGCCTTGTGGACGTCTGGTATGGCAAGCCCTTCTTCGGCGAGATCCTTGACGATGAGCTCGAGGCCCCGCTCCCGGCAGAAGGCCTCGACCTTGCCCCGGGCCGTGCCCGAGGAGCCGGCTATGGCCAGATCGACGAAGAGCCCTGTCACGTTGTAGCCCTGGCGCTTGAGCTCGCAGAGCAGGCTCAGGGAGTCCTTGCCGCCGGAGATGGCGACGAGGACGCGCTCCTCCCTGGTGAAGAGCTTCTGCTTCTCGATGCCCTTGGCCACCTGGCGCTCGAAGAAGGCGAGGAAGCACTCCCGGCAGAAGGCCGTATTGTGGGCCTTGAGCTTCACGACCGCATCGGCCTTGCAGATTTTGCACTTCATGGCTTGTTCTCCCTGTCTGCTTAGCGTCCGGCTGCGCCTGCGTCGCCCACGCGCACGCCCGTGCGGATCATGGCCTCGCGCATGGCCTGCCTGAGCCACCGGGCCACGGGACCGGGGCGGCCGTCGCCGAAGACCGTGTCCTCGAAGCGGACGATGCCGACGCAGAGCTTGGAGCTGGCAAAGAGAAGCATCTCGCGGGCGCAGGCAATGTCCTGGCGCGTGACGCTGGCCTGGCGCACGGGCATGCGGGCCTTGGCCGCCTCCATGGCGCAGAGCATGGAAGTGCCGGCGAGGATGCGGTCCGTGGGCGGACAGACGAGCTCGCCCTGGGCGGACACGATGCCGATGCTGGCAACGGCGGCCTCGCCCATGGTGCCGTCCTCGTGGAAGGTCACGGCCACGTCCATGCCGCGCTCGGCGGCCTCCCGGGCCATGAGGACGTTGGGCAGGTAGCTGGTGCTCTTGACCGTGGCAAGGTAGGCCTGCTTGGGAGGCACCCGGCTGGCGAAGGCGGTCGCGCCCCGCTCGAAGATCAGGGCGTCTTCCGGCTTTTCACGCACGGCAACGATATAGAGGCTGGACTTTGGGCACTCCGCAGGAGAGACGCCGAAGCCCCCTGCCCCGCGGCCGACGAAGACGCGCAGGCTGAAGTCGGGCTCGCCGGCGGCTTCTGCCACCTCGAGCACAAGCCTGCGCAGATCCTCCCAGGAGCAGGGAGGCGCAAGGCGCATGAAGGACTCCGCGCCCCTGCGCAGGCGGTCCATGTGGCCGTCCAGGGCGTAGACTATGCCGCCGCGCACGCTGATGCTCTCAAAGAGCGCGTCGCCCCGGTGGCAGAGATGGTCGATCAAGGGGATGAAGCAGCAGCGCCCGTCCCGGCAGAGGGCATCGGCGGTGCTGTCGTAGAAGGCGAGGATGGACTCCGCGCCCGGGCGCTCGGCCGCCAGCAGGCGGGCGAGGAAGTCGTCGCGGGAGAGGCAGGGCATGGGACGAATGCTCCTTGGATCAGGAATGCGGCGCCAGGGGGCCTTCGCCGCGGAAGGCCGAACGGTCCTCGACGCGGACAAGGCCCTTCTGGAAGAGCAGCTCCGCGACCTGCACGGCGCTGAGCGCGCAGCCCTTGCGGATGTTGTCCATGGCAAGCCACATGGCAAGGCCGTTCTCCACGCCCTGCTGGGCGCGGATGCGGCCGGCAAAGATCTCGTCCTCGCCCGCGCACATCTCCACGTGGGGCCAGGCGCCGCTGCGGGGATTGTCGTAGACCTGGAGCCCGGGCGCCTGGGAGAGGACGGCTCGGCACTCGCGCGCCGACATGGCCGAGACGGTCTGGAAGCGCAGGTCCACGGAGTGGCCGTAGAAGACGGGAACGTAGGCAAGAGTCGCCTGCACGGGCAGATCCGGCAGTTCCAGGATCCGGCGCAGCTCCTGGGCGAGGCCTGCCTCCTCTTCAGTGGACTCGTCCTCCAGAAATTCGCCGGCCTGCGGGAGCACGTTGAAGGCGATGCGGCGCGGAAAGGCTTCCAGCTTCGGCTCGCGGGCATTGAAGAGGGCGCGCACCTGGCTGTCGAGCTCGCGCACGCCCGCTTCGCCCAGCGCCGAGGCCGCAAGGAGGCAGGTGGCCTGGACGCCGGCGAGCCCTGCCAGCCCGGCCAGCGGCTTCAGGGCCGCGGCTATGGCGGTGGCGCAGGCGCCGGGCAGGGCCACGATGCCCTTGTGGGCGTCGAGGGCGCCGGGATTGACCTCGGGCACGACGAGCGGACAGCGGGGATCCTGGCGCCAGCGGGAGGAGGCGTCCACGACCGTGCACGCAGAGACCGCGGCCAGGGGGGCAAAGCGGCCCGCGGACTCGGCGTCCATGGCGAACAGGGCCAGATCCACGCCGAAGAAGGACTCGTCCTTCAGCTCCTGCAGCTCGATGTCGCCGCCGGCAAAGGACACCCTGCCGCCAGCCTCGCCGGGCGAAGCAAAGGCAAGCACTCCCTGGCAGGGAAAGCCGCGGTCGCCAAGGAGGGTAAGCATCTCCTGTCCGCAGGCGCTCTCGGCGCCGCAGACAGCCACTGTCAGTCTGTCCTTCATGAAACGCTCCTCTACGGAAGGGAAAAGATGGGGGGAGGGCAGGGACGGCCGGACGCCCTGGCCAGAAAGGGCTTGTCTAGCCTATGCGGGACCAAATGGAAAGCCTCGCGTCGCCATGCGCACTGCGCGCCTGCGCAGGGACTGCGGGTCTTGTGAAAACCGGCACATGCCGGTTGACCCCTCTCGCCAAGCAGCGTAGAGCTGTGCCCATGATGACACCATCCTCCTGCTGCGAACTGACAGTCCTTGATCTTGTGCCCTTCGGCCAGCACGCCACGGACCGCCGCTTCTTCGCCCTGCGCCTTTCGAGGCCCGACTGGGAAGACTGGACGCCCGGGCAGTTCGTCATGATCCGGCCGGCCAGCTTCGGCCTGGAGAAGCCCTGGGGCCGTCCCCTCGGCATCTGCCTCATGCGCCCCCAGCACCTTATCTGCTTCTTCCAGGTGGTGGGCCGCGGCACCGAGCAGATGACCAGGCTCAAGCCCAAGGACAAGGTGACCGTCTGGGGCCCCCTTGGCAACGGCTTTGCCGTGGAGCCCGACACGCCGACGCTCCTGCTCGCCGGCGGCATGGGCATCGCCCCCTTCGTGGGCTACGTTGCCAAGCACCCCAAGCCCTGGAACCTCACCATGCTCTTCGGGCACCGCGAGCCGCTGGAGTGCTATCCCGTCGACAGCATCAACGAGCACATTCCGCTGGACACCCTGCGGGAGACGGTGCCGGGCGACCTCGACAACTTCATCTACACCATCCAGGAGCGCATTGCGGAATACGCCGCCCAGAACGGCCTCATTCTGGCCTGCGGTCCCCAGCCCTTTCTGCGCACGGTGCAGAATCTCACCCGGGAGAGCGGCGCGCGCGTGCAGCTTTCTCTCGAGAACAAGATGGCCTGCGGCGTCGGCGGGTGTCTTGGCTGCGTCGTGAAGACCACCAAGGCCTGGCCTGTCAAGGCCAAGCGCGGCCAGCCCGTGCAGTGCTGCACGCAGGGCCCTGTCTTCTGGGCCGACCAGATCGTCCTCGACTAGACGCCCCTCTGTTCAGACTGTTCAGGCGCAGGAGCACAAGCCGTGAAGCACAACCCCCTCGCCGTCGCCCTCAAGGGCCCCAGGCACTGCCTCAACCTGAAGAATCCGGTCATGACCGCCTCGGGAACCTTCGGCTACGGCCTCGAGTTCCAGAACTACGGCGACCTCGCGTCCCTCGGCGGCATCGTCGTCAAGGGCCTTTCCCTCCAGCCAAGGCCCGGCAACCCCACGCCGCGCGTGGCGGAGACGCCCTGCGGCATGCTCAACGCCGTGGGGCTCCAGAACGACGGCGTGGAGTCCTTCGTCAAGGAGAAGCTGCCCCTGCTCCCCTGGAAGGACGTCCCGGTGGTGGCCAACATCTACGCCTCCTCGGCCGAGGAGTTCGGCGAGCTGGCTGCCAGGCTCAACGGCGTTCCGGGCGTTGCGGCCCTCGAGGTCAACATCTCCTGCCCCAACGTGCATGCCGGCGGCTCCCTCTTCGGCCAGGATCCCGGCCAGGCGGCCGCCGTCACCGCAGCCGTGCGCGCCGGCGCGCCGGACAAGCTCCTCATCGTCAAGCTCACGCCCAATGTCACGAGCATCGCCGACATTGCCCGAAGCGTCGAGGACGCCGGCGCCGACGCCGTCTCCTGCATCAACACCCTCCTCGGCATGGCCGTGGATCTGCGGACCCGCCGGCCCCGCCTTGCCAACGTGGTGGGCGGCCTTTCCGGCCCCTGCATCAAGCCCGTGGCGCTGCGCTGCGTGTGGCAGACTGCCCGCGCCGTCAAGATCCCCGTCATCGGCGTCGGCGGCATTGCCTGCGCCGAGGACGTGCTCGAATTCGTGCTCGTGGGCGCCAGCGCCGTGGAGGTGGGCACCGCCAGCTTCATGCGTCCGGACGCGGCCTTCCGCATCGTCCAGGATCTTCCGCGCGCCATGGAGGCCTTCGGCGTGCAGAGCCTGGACGAGCTGCGCGGGCAGATCAAGGCCTAGGCATGGGCACAGGCGCCCCCGACATCAGGCCCGTGCGCACGGCGGAGGAGCTGCGCGCCTTCGTCGATCTGCCCTTTGCCGTCTACGGCAGGGACGATCCCTGGGTCCCCAATCTCAGGCGCGACGACCTGGCCCTGCTTACGCCGGGCAGGCACCCCTTCTGGGAGACGGCGCGCCGGGAGCTCTTTCTGGCCTATGAAGCCGGCCGCCCCGTCGGCCGCATCGCTGCCATCGTCGACGAAAAGCACAACGGCTTCGCCCGCGAGCGCTGCGGCGCCTTCGGCTTCTTCGAGTGCCTGCCCCGTCCCGACGCAGCCCAAGCCCTGCTGGCTTCAGCTTCGGCCTGGCTCAAGGCCGAGGGCATGGACTTCATGCGCGGCCCCCTCAACCCCTCCACCAACTATACCTGCGGCCTGCTGGTCGACGGCTTTGCCGAGCCGCCCGCCATCATGATGCCCTGGAACCCCCGCGAGTACGCGGCCTGGTTCGAGCGCTTCCACCTGCGCAAGGAGCAGGACCTCTTTGCCTACCGCATCCTCAAGCAGACGGCGCACATGACGCCGCAGGTGCGCGCCGAGCTCGCCCGCCTCAAGGCGGAGGGGCGATTCACGGCCAGGGCCTCGTCCAAAAAGACCCTGGCTGGCGACGTGCGCACCATGCTCGACATCTACCGGGAGTCCTGGAGCAAAAACTTCGGCTTCTCGCCGCTCTCGCCCAAGGAGGCCGAGAGCCTTGTCAAGGATCTCACCCTCTTCCTCGACCCGCAGTTCTTCGTGCTCTTCTTCCACGCAGGCGAACCCGCCGGCGGCATGGTGGCCTTCCCCGACTACACGCCCCTGCTCAAGCGCCTCAACGGCAGGCTGAGCCCCCTGCTTCCCTGGCACTACTTCCGGACCCGGAAGCTCTTCGGCCAGGGCTACCGCATCATCCTCTTCGGCATCAGGGAGGCCTTCCGGCTCATGGGCCTGCCCCTGCTCGTCTTCGACTACATGCTGGAGAAGGCAAAAGGCGCGCCCGACTTCCAGTGGGTGGAGGGCTCCTGGGTGCTCGAGGACAACGCGCCCGTCTGCGATCTCATCGAGGACTTCTCCGGCACCATCACCAAGCGCTACCGGATCTACCGCAAGGATCTCGTCTAGCCGGCCCCGCCGGGCTGGATGCTGTCCCGCCAGGTCTCGTCCTGCCAGGCCCGTCCGGCTGGACCCGGCCCCCGCCGCCGGCCCCGATCCCCGAGGCTCCGGCGCCAAGGAAAACGCCCATGTCAAACGCCACTCCGGCGCCTGCCAGCCTTGCCGGCAAGCGCATCCTCGTCACCGGCGGCACCGGCTTCGTGGGACGCCACCTCGTCCCCATGCTTCTCGAGGCGGGCGCCGCCGTCACCGTGCTCACCAGGTCCACGTCCAAAACATCCCACCTGCCTGCCGGGACCCGCTTCGTCCAGGCAAGCCTCGCCACGGGCGAAGGCCTGGCGGACGCCTTTGGGGAAGCCGACCTCGTCGTCCACATGGCGGCCCTGCTCTTCGGCCTCGGCTGGCAGGACTACCTCAAGGCCAACTGCCGGGCAGCCCAGTGCCTGGCCTCCGCATTCAAGGAGGCGGAACGCCGGGGCAGGGCTCCCTGCCGCGTGGTCTTCGTCTCCTCCATGGCAGGCGCCGGCCCCTCGGCCTCGCCCCAGGGCCGCTCCGAGCAGGAGCCGGCATCGCCGGTCTCGGCCTACGGCTGGTCCAAGCTCGTCTCCGAGAACGTCCTCAAGGCCGGCATCGGGGACCGCCTCGTCGTGCTCAGGCCCCCCATCATCTACGGCTCGGGCGACCTCGGCCTGCTTCCCGTCTACCAGGGGCTGCAGCTGGGCATGGCCTTCTGTCCCGGCCTGGCGCGGGACTTTCCGGTGGCCGCCATCCACGTGGACGACATGGCCAGAGCCGTCATGCTGGCGCTTTCGCCTGAAGCCTCCGGCACCTACCATCTTGGCGACGGCAAGGCCTACCCCATGGCCGAATTCTACCGCGAAGCGGCCAGGGCGCTGGGCGTCAAGGCCCGCATTGTCCGCCTGCCCCTGTGGTTCATGGGCGCAACGGCTGCGCTGGCCACGGCCTTCGGCGTGCTCGTGCGCCTCTTCCGCAAGGGCGGCCGCGCGCCCAACTGGAACTTCGACAAGTTCCGCGAGGCCAGGGAGGCCGGCTGGATCGTCGATGCCTCCCGCATCCGGAAGGAGCTCGGCTTTGCGCCCCAGACAAGCCTCGAGGAGGGCATGCGGGAAACCATGGAAGGCAACTGGGCCCTCGGCCTGCTCAAGGACAGGCGCACTGGCCGGCGCTAGCGGAAGGCGGTCCGAGGCTGCCCTCCCTTGCTTGACGACCCCCTGCACGCCCCCTACAAGAGGGGGCGCGCCGGGCCACGCCCCGGGGACGGGCCTGCCCTTCCGCCATGCGGATGGGGAAGGCTTTGCGCAAGCCCATTCAAGGAGGAGGCGCCCTTTCGCTCCGGGCGCCTGAGCGGACGTTGAAAATCACCCTGCACGAAATATCGAAGTCCTTCGGCGGACGAGACATCTTTTCCAGCTTTTCCATGGACGTGGAGCCGGGCATGCGCCTGTGCGTCTGCGGCCCCAACGGCATGGGCAAGTCCACGCTCCTGCGCATGATAGCGGGCGTGGAGTCCGTCGACGGCGGGCGCATCATCATCCCCAGGAACTGCCGGCTCGGCTACGTGGAGCAGGAGCTCGACGCCAAAAGCCTCGAGACGCCCCTCATCGCCTACGTCATGGACGTGGTCCACGACTGGAGCGAGTTCTGGACCGAGTGGGAGGAGGCCTCAGCCAGGAAGGACGAAGCCCGGATCCAGGCCCTCATGCACCGCCAGGCCGAGCTTGAGGCTGTCTACGGCTACAATCCCGAGCAGCGCGCCAAGGAGGTGCTCTCGGGCCTCGGCTTTGCGGAGCGCAAGTGGCACCGCACCCTGGGCGAGCTCTCCGGCGGCTGGCGCGAGCGCGCCAAGCTGGCCCGCGTGCTCACCGCCGGCGCCGACGTGCTCCTGCTGGACGAGCCCACCAACCACCTCGACATCGATGCCGTGGAGTGGCTGGAGAGCTTCATCGCCTCCTTCCAGGGCTCCCTCGTCTTCGTGGCCCATGACCGCGTCTTCATGGACCGCGTGGGCACGCACGTCCTCTACCTCGGTCTCTCCAAGCCCGTCTTCCGCAAGGCCACCTACTCCCAGTTCCTGCGCCTCCAGGACGACTACGAGGAGCAGCGCGAGCGCGAGGCCAAGGCCCTGCAGGCCGAACTCGACAGGAAGATGGCCTTCGTCGACCGCTTCCGCTACAAGGCCACCAAGGCCCGCCAGGCTGGATCGCGCCTCAAGCAGGTCAAGAAGCTCGAAAAGGAGCTCGAGGGCTACCGCCCCGAACCCAGGCGCAAGGAGCTGAGCTTCGCCTGGCCCGAGCCGCCCCACGCCGAAAAGGTGCTTGTCTCCACCGTAGATCTGGCCTTCAGCTTCCCGGACGGCAAGACCATGTGGCCGCCCCTGACCTTCAGCATCTTCAACGGCCAGCGCATCGCCCTCGTCGGACACAACGGCTGCGGCAAGTCCACGCTCATCAAGCTGCTGGCCTCCCGCCTCGCCCAGACCTCGGGCACCATCCAGATAGGCTCGAGCGTGCGCCTCGGCTACTACGCCCAGCACCAGATGGATATCCTGCGGCCCGACCAGACCGTCATTTCCCAGATCCGGCGAGCCTCGGATCCGCACCTCACGGAAAACGAGCTCATGAGCGTGCTCGGCCTCTTCCTGCTGGGCCAGGACTTCTTCGACCGCGAGGTGGGCACCCTTTCCGGCGGCGAGAAGTGCCGGCTGGTCCTTGCCGAACTCTTCCTCAAGCGCTGCAACCTGCTCCTGCTGGACGAGCCCACCAACCACCTCGATCTGGAAAGCCGCGAGGCCCTCGCCGAGGCCCTGCGCAACTACCAGGGCACCCTGCTCATGGTGGCCCACGACCGCTGGCTCCTCAGCGAGACAGGCTGCGAAATCTGGGCCGTGGACAGCGACGGCATCGAGCGCTTTGCCAGCTTTGCGGCCTACGACGAGTCCAGGCGCCGCAAGCAGGCCGAGGAGCAGACGCGGCTCAAGGCCCAGGCACGGCCGCAGGCCATGGCTGCGCCTGCCGAGGACGCCCCTGCCAGGAACGCCCTCTCCCGCGACGAGCTCAGGCGCCTCAAGCGCGAGCAGGCGGAGGCCCGCAACGCCCTGCACAAGAAGCTCAAGCCCCTCAAGGACAAGTACGCCAGGCTCGAGCAGCGCCTTGCCGAAGCCATGGAGGAGGAGCACGAGGCGGAGACCAGGCTCGCCGATCCCGCCACCTACGCCGACCAGCAGGCCTACGGGAAGCTTGTCACCCGCTACGAGGAGCTCAAGGCCGAATGCGAGGACCTCATGGAGCAGATGGCCGCCATCGAGAGCGAGATGGCCAAGGCGGAGGCATAGCGCATGGCCCTCAGGGAGATACGCGTGGCCGCCGGCGTCGTGTGGCGCAGAGGCAGGGACGGCGCCTGCGAGGCGCTCTGCTGCCAGCGCCCCCAAGGCAAGCCCATGGCCGGCTTCTGGGAGTTTCCCGGCGGCAAGCTCGAGCCGGGCGAAGACGCCCTGCAGGCGCTTGCCCGCGAGCTGAAGGAAGAGCTGGGCATCGCTGTCCGCAGGGCCTTGCCCTGGAAGTCCTTCGTGCACGACTATCCCGAGCGGGACCTGCGCGTGCATCTTTTCTTCTTCAACGTGGCCGCCTTCGAGGGGGAGATCGTCCCCAGGGAAGGCCAGGCCTTTGCCTGGAAGCAGCCCCGGGATGCCGGGCTGCTCGGCTTCCTCCCCGCCGACGCCAGCATCGTCCGGGAGCTCGAGCCCCCGGCGGAGCTCGGCTGAGCGGCCTCGTCCACCAACCTCGACCAGCGGAAACGCAGCAAGGAGCGGCACAGCATGCAGCATGCCGAACGCAGAAACAGGCTCAGGGAGCTTTTGCAGCGGAAAAATCTGGACGCCCTGCTCGTGAGCGCCGCCTCCAGCAGGTACTACCTTTCCGGCTTCGAGCTGCACGACGTGCAGCTCAACGAAAGCGCGGGCTTCCTCGTGGTCACCCGCCAGGGCCGCGACTTCCTCTGCACGGATCCACGCTACGAGGAGGCTGCCCAGCGCCTCTGGCAGGGAGACGACATCGTCGTCTACAGAGAAGGTCCGGCCAAGGCCGCGGCGAAGCTGCTCAAGTCCTGCGGAACGCGCCTTGGCTTTGACCCCGACGCCGTGTCCTTTGCCTTCGGGGCGGAGCTGGCCAGGGAGGTCTCCCTCCTGCCCTGCCGGGGCCTCGTGGAGCGCCTGCGCCGCGTCAAGGACGAAGAGGAGATTGCGTGCCTTCGCCGCTCCTTTGCCCTCAACCATGCCCTGCTCGAGTGGATTCCGGGGCAGCTGGAGGAAGGCATGACCGAGGCCGAGGCAAGCTGGCTCGTCGAGCGCTACTTCAGGGAGCACGGCGCCTCGGAACTCGCCTTCCCGAGCATCGTCGCCTTCGGCCCCAACGGCGCCCTGCCCCATGCGGCGCCGGGCGCGGCGAAGCTTGCGCCCGAGATGCCGGTGCTCTTCGACGTGGGCTGCCGCGTGGACGGCTACTGCTCGGACCAGACCCGCAGCTTCTGGTTCGGCGAAAAGCCGACGCCCGAGTTCGCGCGCGCCAGGGCCCTCGTTGCCGAAGCTCAGAATGCCGCCATCCAGATCATCGCCCCCGGCCTGCCCATGTGCGACGCCTACCATGCTGCCAGCGCCGTCTTCGAGCGCGCGGGCTGCGCCAGGCACTTCACCCACTCCCTCGGCCACGGCGTCGGCCTCGACACGCACGAGGAGCCCAGCCTGAGTCCCAGAAAGACCGCGCCCCTCGAGGCCGGCATGACGGTGACCGTGGAGCCGGGACTCTACTATCCCGGCCTCTTCGGCATCCGCCTCGAGTACACGGTGCTCGTCGGCAGGCAGGGCGCGGAGGTGCTCTAGATGCGCCGCGTCTTCCTCGTCGGCCCCAGGGCCTGCGGCAAGACGACGGCGGCCCTCGCCCTGGCTGAGCGGCTGCAGGCCCCCTGCCTCGACACGGATGCCCTGATCGTCGAGGCGCTTGGCGAAAGCATCGCGGACTTCGTTGCCCGCGAAGGCTGGCCTGCCTTCCGCGAGCGGGAGACGGAGGCGCTCCGGCGCGCCGTCGAGTCAACGGAAGAAGGATCCGGCTTTGCCGTCGTCGCCACGGGCGGAGGCATGGTGCTCAAGGAGGAGAACCGCGCCCTCATGCGCGCGGCCGGGCTCGTCTTCTTTCTCGAATGCCCGGCCGCGGAGCTTGTCCGGCGCCTCGAGGCATCGCCGCTTGCCTCCCAGCGCCCCTCCCTGACCGGCAGAAGCGCCGTCCTCGAGGCCGCGGAGGTGGCTGCCCAGCGCCTGCCCCTCTACCGCAAGGCCGCAAGCCACGCCCTCGACAGCTCCAGACCCCTGCCCGAGCTTGTCGAAGCCATGATCGCAGTCCTGCGACAGAGTTCCGGCTAGCCGGGCGCGGCGCACCCCGGCCAAGCTTTTCCGCATCTCGCCCTTTTTTGCGACGCCCGTTGCAACCGGCCGAATCGCAAAGCGAATTTGGATAAACTGTTTCGCCAACCAAGCGTTCAAACTCGTTAAACACGTTGACACAAGGGGCTAGAACAGTTACCGAATTCAGTCGAAGCCTGTATACTCGTCCAAGAGGAGGAAGGAACGTGCTGGATTTAAACATAACTATGCTTTTTCAGCTGGCGAATTTCCTGATTACCCTCTTCGTTCTTAACCGTCTGCTCATCAGACCCGTCCGCGGCATCATCGCTGAGAGGAAAGCCCTCATGGCGAACCTGACTGGCGAGGCCGAGTCTTTTGAGTCGAAGGCCCAGAGCCGCCTCGACAACTACGAGGCGGAGCTGACGAAGGCCCGTCAGGATGCGACCGTCAATCGTGAAGACGGCCGCCAAGCCGGACAAAAAGAGCAGCAGGCCCTTATCGAAGAAGCGCAGAAAGACGCCCAGAAGATTCTGGGCGAAGCCCGTGCCAAGCTGACCGCTGAAGCCGAGGCTTCCCTGGTCGAGCTGCGCTCCAAGGTAGGGAATCTCTCCCAGCAGCTTGTTGCCCGTGTTCTCAACGGTTAAGACCGCTGCGATGTGGAGTCAGCCACATAACAGGAGGTGGGAGGCATTGAGGAAAGGAACCGTGTATAAAGCCTTAGCGGGAATGATGGTGCCGGCGCTGCTGGTCACCCTCATATGCGCCGCGCCTGCTCTGGCTTCGGAAGGCGGCCATGATGCTCCGCGGTGGGGCGACTTCGGTTGGCGCTGCCTGAACCTCGTCATTTTCGTTGCGATCCTGTGGCACTTCGTTGGCAAGATGACTGTCAACTTCTTCAGGAACCGCAAGAAGAACATCGAGGAAGGCATCGACAATCTCCAGGCTCGGCGCGAAGCCGCCGAGGCGCACCTGGCCGAGATCGAGACCCGCATTGCGAACCTTGACGCCGAACGCGCCGCGATTCTCGAAGAGAGCAAGGCGCAGGCGGAAGCCCTCAAGCAGGACATCATTGCCAAGGCTCAGGATCAGGCGAAGCAGATTGTTGAGATGGCGAAGGCCGCCGCTGAAAGCGAAGGCCAGAGCATCATTCAGCAGGTGCGCGCCACTATCGCCGACGAGCTCATTGAAGCTACGCGCGAGCAGCTCATCGCTTCTCTGAACAAGAAGAGCCACGAGCAGCTCATTGACAAATCCTTAGAGAAGGTGGTGCTGCAATGACCGACACCCGTATAGCCCGTCGCTATGCAAGCGCAATCTTCGCTTTGGGAGAAAACGAAGGCAAGACAGCCAACGCCAAGCGGGGCGAGACCCTGAAGGCTCTCGACTCGCTGCTGGACGAAAGCCCTGCCCTTGACCGGGTCTTCAAAAGCCCGATCATCACAGTGGCCGAGAAAAAGAAGATCGTCGGCAATCTTCTCGCCAAGCTCGATGCAGACCCCGTGACCCGGAACTTCTGCAACCTGCTTGCCGACAAGGACCGTCTGGCCTTCTTCCGCGCCATCGTCCAGGCTTTCACGAAGAAGCTCGACGAAGCCCAGCAGATCATCCGCGGAAAGCTCACCACGGCCATCGCCCTGTCGGCCGCCAAGCAGAAGGCCGTCAAGGCCGACTTGGAAAAGAAGGCAGGCAAGGCCATCGAGCTCTCCTTTGACGTTGACAAGTCCATCCTCGGCGGCGTCGTCCTCACGGTTGGCGACCGAGTGCTGGATGCGAGCCTGCGCGCGCAATTGGAGATCCTCAGGGAGACTTTCAAGAGGGGTAATTAGCACATGCAGATCAAAGCAGACGAAATCAGCAAAATCATTGAGGAAGAGATTCAAAACTACGACCAGCGCGTAGAAATGAGCGAAACCGGCACCGTGCTCTACATCGGCGACGGCATCGCCCGCGTCTACGGCGTCCAGAACGCCATGCAGTTCGAGCTCCTCGAATTCCCCGGCGGCATCATGGGCATGGTTTTGAACCTGGAAGAAGACAACGTCGGCGTTGCCCTTCTCGGCTCTGACATGGGCATCAAGGAAGGCGACACCGTCAAACGCACCGGCAAGATCTTTTCCGTGCCGGTCGGCGACAAGGTCATGGGCCGCGTGCTCAACCCGCTCGGCCAGCCCATCGACGGCCTTGGCCCGGTGGAGAGCACCGAGACCCGCCCCGTGGAAATCAAGGCCCCCGGCATCGTTGCCCGCAAATCCGTTTGCGAGCCCATGCCCACCGGCCTGAAAGCCATCGACGCCATGACGCCCATCGGCCGCGGCCAGCGCGAGCTGATCATCGGCGACCGCCAGACCGGCAAAACTGCCGTCTGCATCGACTCCATCCTCGCCCAGAAAGAGACCGGCATCCACTGCTTCTACGTTGCCATCGGCCAGAAGAAGGGCACCGTCGCCCTGGTTGCCGACACCCTGCGCAGGTACGGCGCGATGGAGTACACCACCATCATCTCCGCCACCGCCTCCGAGCCGGCTCCTCTGCAGTACATCGCCGCCTACTCCGGCTGCACCATGGCCGAGTACTACCGCGACAAGGGCGAGCACGCCCTCATCATCTACGACGACCTCTCCAAGCAGGCCGTGGCCTACAGGCAGATGTCCCTCCTGCTCCGCCGTCCTCCCGGACGCGAAGCCTTCCCCGGCGACGTCTTCTACCTGCACAGCCGCCTGCTTGAACGCGCGGCCAAGATGAGCGACGAACTCGGCGGCGGCTCCCTGACGGCTCTGCCCATCATCGAGACCCAGGCCGGCGACGTGTCCGCGTACATCCCGACCAACGTTATCTCCATCACCGACGGCCAGGTGTACCTGGAGCCCAACCTCTTCAACGCTGGCGTCCGTCCCGCCATCAACGTCGGCCTGTCCGTCTCCCGCGTCGGCGGCGCCGCCCAGATCAAAGCCATGAAGCAGGTTGCCGGCACCATGCGCCTCGACCTCGCCCAGTACCGCGAACTGGCGGCCTTCGCCCAGTTCGGCTCCGACCTCGACAAGGCCACCAAGGCCAAACTCGAGCGCGGCGCCCGTCTGGTCGAACTGCTCAAGCAGCCCCAGTACCAGCCCATGCCCGCCCAGGAGCAGGTTGCGTCCATCTACGCCGCCACCCAGGGCTTCATGGACGATGTGCCTGTTGAGAAGATCCGCGACTTCGAAGCCAAGTTCCTGACCTTCCTCCGCGATACCAAGAAGGACATTTTGGATACTATCCGGGACAAGAAAGTGCTCAGCGACGACGTCAAGACCGCCCTTAACGGCGCGATCCAGTCGTTCAAGCAGGGCTACAACGCCTAGGAGGTACCATGCCTTCACTGAAAGACGTTAAAATGAAGATCACAGGCGTCGGGAAGACGAAGCAGATCACCAAGGCCATGAACATGGTCGCATCTGCCAAGCTCCGCGGCGCCCAGGCGAGAATTGAAAAATTCCGCCCGTATGCGCAGAAATACCGGGATGTGCTCACCTCCCTGGCCAGCAAGGTGGAAGGTTCCTCCCACCCGCTGCTCGAGGTGCATCCCGAGAAGAAAGCCTGCGCCATCATCCTTGTGACGTCCGATCGCGGCCTGTGCGGCGGCTTCAACGCCGCCATCATCGACAAGGCAGTCAAGCTCGCCAAGTCGAAAGCCGAGGCCGGCATGCAGGTGAAATTCGCCTGCGTGGGACGCAAGGGCCGCGATGCAGTCCGCCGCATCCCCTCCTTCGAAATGATGACCTCCTACGCCGACCGCATGGGCTCGCTGGACTTCGCTCTGGCCAGCTCCGTGGCCCAGGAGTGCATCAGCGGCTACGAGAACGGGGAACTGGACGAGGTCTACCTCGTCTACGGCGAGTTCGTGTCCATGGCGCAGCAGCCCCCGCGCGTCATCCAGCTGCTTCCCTTCGAGGCCCCTGCCGCAGAGGCCGCGGAAGACGCCGACGCCAACAAGGGGCCGTCCTGCGACTACCTGTACGAACCCAGCGAGGACAAGCTCCTCGGGACGATTCTGCCCACCTACATCAAGGTGCAGGCATACAGGGGCATGCTCGACACATCTGCCAGCGAAAATGCAGCCCGCATGACGGCTATGGACAACGCCACGCGCAACTGCAACGACCTCATCAAGTCGCTGACCTTGCTCTACAACAAGACAAGGCAGGCTTCCATCACAAGCGAGCTTATCGACATCGTCGGTGGCGCGGAAGCACTGAACGGGTAAGGAGCCAACATGGAAGAAAAAAATATAGGTAAAATCGTACAGGTCATCGGTGCCGTCGTCGACGTCGAATTCAGCAGCGGCAAGCTGCCGGATCTGCTCTCGGCACTGGAGATCAAGAACCCCAACAACGAAAACGCCCCTGATCTGGTCTGCGAAGTGGCCCAGCACCTCGGCGACAACGTTGTCCGCACCATCGCCATGGACGCCACCGAAGGCCTCGTCCGCGGCATGGAAGCCGTCGATACCGGCCATCCCATCATGGTTCCCGTCGGCAAGGCTTCCGTCAGCCGCATCATGAACGTCCTCGGCCGTCCCGTGGACAACCTCGGCCCGATCAACGCCGAAAAGTACTACCCCATCCACCGTCCTGCTCCGGAATTCACCGAGCAGAACACCAAAGTCGAGCTCCTCGAAACCGGCATCAAGGTCGTCGACCTGCTCGTGCCCTTCCCCAAGGGCGGCAAGATGGGCCTCTTCGGCGGCGCCGGCGTGGGCAAGACCGTTATCCTCATGGAAATGATCAACAACATCGCGAAAGCGCACGGCGGCAACTCCGTGTTCGCCGGTGTTGGCGAGCGTACCCGTGAAGGCAACGACATGTACCACGAGCTCACCGAGGCTGGCGTTCTCGAGCGCTCCACGCTGGTCTACGGCCAGATGAACGAGCCTCCCGGCGCCCGCGCCCGCGTGGCCCTGACCGCCCTCGCCTGCGCCGAGTACTTCCGCGACGAGGAGAACCAGGACGTGCTCCTCTTCATCGACAACATCTTCCGCTTCACCCAGGCCGGCTCCGAAGTGTCCGCGCTTCTCGGCCGCATGCCGTCCGCCGTCGGCTACCAGCCCACCCTGGGCACCGACCTCGGCGCCCTGCAGGAACGCATCACCTCCACGTCGAAGGGTTCCATCACCTCCGTCCAGGCCGTCTACGTTCCCGCTGACGACTTGACCGACCCCGCGCCGGCCACGACCTTCTCCCACCTCGACGGCACCCTGGTTCTTTCCCGCCAGATCGCCGAGCTGGGCATCTACCCCGCCGTGGATCCGCTCGACTCCACCTCGCGCATCCTGTCCCCCGACGTCGTCGGCCAGGAGCACTACGAAGTCGCCCGCCGCGTGCAGCAGGTGCTCCAGAAGTACAAAGAGCTTCAGGACATCATCGCCATCCTGGGCATGGACGAACTCTCCGACGAGGACAAGCTCACCGTTGCCCGCGCCCGCCGCATCCAGCGCTTCCTGTCCCAGCCGTTCCATGTGGCCGAAGTCTTCACCGGCACGCCCGGCGCCTACGTCAAGGTCGAAGACACCATCAAGGGCTTCAAGGGCATCCTCGATGGCGAGTACGACGACCTTGCCGAATCCGACTTCTACATGCTCGGTGACATCAGCGAAGCTGTGGCCAAGGCTGAAAAGCGTCGCGCCAGCGAATAGCCCGCTGGTACACGTCCACCAGAGCACAGAAGGAGCAATACATGAGCGCACTTCAGCTTGAAGTTGTAACCCCTGACAAAACCATCGTCAGCACGCCCGTCGTCATGGCGGTGTGTCCTGGGGTTGACGGCGAGTTCGGCGTGCTTAAGGACCACATCTCGCTTCTGTCTGCCCTCAAGATCGGTGCCTTGCGCTACAGAACGGAATCCAACGAAGAGAAGTACGTCTTCATCTCCGGCGGATTCGCCGATGTGAACAACAACGTACTTACCGTGCTGGCCGAATCGGCCGAAGACGCGAAAGACATCGACGCAGCCCGCGCCGAAGCCGCCAAAAGACGCGCTGAAGAGCGTCTGGCTTCCAACGCTGACAACGTCGACCGCACCCGCGCCGAAGCCGCCCTCAGCCGCGCGATAGTCCGCCTGTCCTTGGCACGTGCCCACTAGCACGACCTAACTGACTGCAACAACGGGTGGACGGAAGCTTTTCCGTCCACCCGTTTCGCATTTCCAGAGGGGATGGCGCCCTTCGCGCCTCTGTCGACTTTTGGCGCGAAAGCACGTATCAATGCCTCTCCGAAACAATGGAACTCTAGCCTCTTACTCCCCTGCAGGTGGCACATGGATCTCAAGCGCATCCGCAACTTCTGCATCATCGCCCACATCGACCACGGCAAGTCCACGCTTGCCGACCGCATCCTCGGCATCACGGGCCTCGTGAGCGAGCGCGAGGCCAAGGAACAGTACCTCGACCGCATGGACATCGAGCGCGAGCGCGGCATCACCATCAAGGCGCAGACCGTCCGCATCCCCTACAAGGCCAAGGACGGCACGGAGTACGAGTTCAACCTGCTGGACACGCCAGGGCACGTCGACTTCAACTACGAGGTGTCCCGCTCGCTGGCAGCCTGCGAGGGCGCCCTGCTCGTCGTCGATGCCACCCAGGGCGTCGAGGCCCAGACGCTTGGCAACGTCTACCTCGCCCTGGACCAGAACGTGGAGATTATCCCCGTCCTCAACAAGATCGATCTGCCCTCCGCCCACCCCGAAGAGGTGAAGCAGGAAATCGAGGACATCATCGGCATCGACTGCACCGACGCCCTCGAATGCTCGGCCAAGACCGGCCAGGGCGTGCCGGAAATACTCGATGCCGTCATCGAGCGCCTGCCAGCGCCGCAGGGCGACCCCAAGGCCCCCCTCAAGGCTCTCGTCTTCGACTCCTGGTACGACAGCTACCAGGGCGTAGTCGTCCTCTTCCGCATCATGGAGGGCGCCATGCGCCTGGGCGACCAGATCCGCTTCATGAACACGGGCAGGCAGTTCGAGGTCCTGCGCCTCGGCGTCTTCTCTCCCGAAGCCCAGGACATCAAGGAGCTCCACGCCGGCGAGGTGGGCTTCATGTGCGGCTCCATCAAGGAGCTGGCCGATGCCAGGGTGGGCGACACCATCACCCGCGCCGACGCCCCGGCCGATGCCCCCGTTCCCGGCTTCAAGGAAGTCCAGGCCATGGTCTTCTGCGGCTTCTACCCCTCGGAGTCGGACAAGTACGACAGCCTCAAGTCGGCGCTGGAGAAGCTCCAGCTCAATGACGCGGCCTTCCTCTTCGAGCCCGAGACTTCCCAGGCGCTGGGATTTGGGTTCCGCTGCGGCTTCCTCGGCCTCCTGCACATGGAGATCATCCAGGAGCGCCTCGAGCGCGAGTTCGACTGCGACCTCATCGCCACGGCGCCCTCGGTCATCTACAAGGCCAAGACCGTGTCCGGCGAGATGCTCGAGATCCACAACCCCGCCCACCTGCCGGACCAGAACAAGGTGGCTGCCCTCTACGAGCCCTACGTCACCCTCGACATCCACGTGCCCAACGAGTACGTGGGCAACGTCCTCAAGCTCTGCGAGGAAAAGCGCGGCACGCAGAAGAACATGCAGTACGCGGCCGCCAACCGCGTCATCATCACCTACGACATGCCCTTTGCGGAAATCGTCTACGACTTCTTCGACCGCCTCAAGTCCTGCACCCGGGGCTACGCTTCCATGGACTACCGCCAGGGCGAGTACCGCGAGTCGGATCTCGTGCGCCTCGACATCATGCTCAACGGCGACCCCGTGGACGCCCTTGCCGTCATCGTGCACCGCGACCGCGCCTATCCCTACGGCAGGGCGCTGGCCCTGAAGCTCAAGCGCACCATTCCCCGCCAGCTCTTCCAGGTCGCCATCCAGGCTGCCATAGGCCAGAAGATCATCGCCCGCGAGACCGTGCCCCCCTTCCGCAAGGACGTCATCGCCAAGTGCTACGGCGGCGACATCACCCGCAAGCGCAAGCTCCTCGAAAAGCAGAAGGAGGGCAAGCGCCGCATGAAGAGCATGGGCAACGTGGAGCTGCCCCAGGAAGCCTTCCTGGCAGCCCTCAAGGTCGGCGACGAATAGCCCCGCGCCCACTTCCAGATGCTCGCCATCCTCGACGCCATCACGCCGGTCTTTCTGGTCATCCTGGCCGGCGTTCTGGTTGAGCGCGCCGGCATCCTCCCCCGCGAGACGGGACGCACCGTCTCCGTGCTCGTGGTCAACGTCACCCTGCCCTGCCTGCTCTTCCACATGATGACCCAGGTCACTGCCGAGCAGCTCTCCCAGGGATGGTGGTGGTTTGCCACGGCCGTCCTGCCCCTCGCCATCCTCTGGAGCTGGGCCGGCATCGAACTCGCCCGCAGGGTGCCCTTCGGGCCTGCCGTCATCTACGGTTTCTCCACGGTCTTCTTCAACGCGGCCTTCGTGGGCCTGCCCGTGGTCATGAACCTCTTCCCCGGCAACCAGCAGGCCCTGGCTGTGGCGGGCCTGTGCGTCGTTGCCAGCAACTCGGCCGGCCTCACGGGACAAATCTGCCTCGATGCCTGGAGCAGGCGCCGGAGGGCCGGCGAAGGAAGCGCCCCCCAAGCCCCCCAGGCAGGCCTGGCGACAGCCTGCTGGCGCATCGTCAGGCAGTACGTCCTTGGCAACACGGTGCTCGTCGCGACCCTGGTCGGCCTCTCCCTGGCCTTCCTGCAGATCCCGCTCTGGAAGCCGGCCGCCAAGGCCGTCCACATGCTCGGCATGCTCTCGCCCACGGCCATGCTCTTCGTCTTCGGCTTCAACCTCTGCAGCTTCCTGCAGAAGGCGGTCTCAGGGCGGAAGGGGCTCTTCCTGCACTCCTGCCTCGTCTCCCTGGCCAAGCTCCTCGGCTTTCCGGCCGCCACATGGGCGATGCTTGCCTGCTTCGGCTACAGCCAGGAGTGGCTTGCCGTGACCGTCGTCATGTGCGCCACGGGCACGGGCATCGTCACCTCGGTCTTCGCCGAGGTCTACGGCGCGGCGCCGGAAGAGACTGCGCTGACGGTCGCCGTCACGAACGTCATGAGCTTCTTTTCGCTCCTGCTCTTCGTGTGGCTGCTCAAGGGCGCAGGCCACATGGCCTAGCAAAAGCGGACGGAGCGCAGAGCGCTCCGGCTACTTGAAGAGCTTCGGCAGGGAGAAGTAGATCCTGGCCGCAGCGTCAAAGGTGCAGCTCGGCAGGAGAGAGAGGAGCCAGAAGGCCTGGTTCTTGCGCCGCCGGCCGCGGAAGGGGGCGAGCACGGCGCGGGCCCTGGCGCCGTCGCCTTCGCGCCACAGGGCCACGGCCTCCTCGAAGGCGGCCCGTTCCTCGAGCAGATCCGCCACGGCCCTGTGCTTCGCATCGAAGTCCGGATAGAGGCTGCGCTGCTTGTCGAGAATGAGCCGGGTCTCCCTGGCGAACTGGGCGAACTTGCGGAAGGTCGTGCTCTGGCCGTGCACGCGCCAGCGCGTGTAGGGAGCGTCAACGTAGTCGAGCTCCCAGTCGTGGGCGATGCGGTAGAAGACGTCGGCCTCCTCGCAGACGTTGAGGCGCTCGTCGAACCAGCCGCCGGCCCAGACTCCGGGTCCGCCGGCAAGCCCCTCCAGCGCCTCGCGGCGCACCATGGCCGACGACATGGAAATCCACTGGCGCTGGATGAGATCATCGTAGACCATGCCTCGGCCGGGCTGGGAGGCGGCAAAAACCCGCTTGAGCTCGCGGGTGCCGTCGAACATGACCGTATCCGTCGTGACGAGGCCAGCGCGGGGATTGGCCTCGAAGAGGGCGACCTGGCTTTCGAGCTTGCGGGGATGCCAGAGATCGTCGCAGTCGAGGAAGGCGATGTACCGGCCCTGGCACTGCCGGATGGCGAGGTTGCGGCCTGCACCGAGGGGAACGATGCGCTCTCCCCGGAAGTAGCGCAGCTTCGGGCCGAAGCCGGCTGCAATGGCCGGGCTCTCGTCCGTGGAGCAGTTGTCCCAGAAGACTATCTCCCACTCGCCGAAGGTCTGCGCCCTGACGCTTGCCAGCGCCTCCCTGAGGTGCTCGGCGCTGTTGAGGCAGTTCATGACGATGGATACGATGGGCTGGCCGTTGGGCATGGCGTGGCTCCTTGGTTGATGCCAGAACTGTCTCTGGCGTGGCGCAGAGGGGGCGTCTCCGCTCGCGGAAAACAGCCTTCCTGCGAAAGCAACCTTCCTGTGAAGAGGGGCGCTGTGGAAGGCCAGACAACGGTCTGGGGCCAAAGCCCTCTTCGTCTTCCTGAACGCAAGACGCTGCTCCGTGCTCTGGCGAGGCGCCGGCTGCAGCACGCCCTCCCTAGCAGCTGAATGCCCATCCCGGACACATCGGCCGGACATCCGGTAGCACTCCCCCTGCGGGGCGAAGCGAACAAGGCAACGGCAGCTGCGCCGTGCTCCTCTGCCGGGGGCTTTTCGGCACAACGGGAAAGCGGCTATGGCGAAGTGAGGGACTTGCTCTCCCAATGAAGGCTAGGCGAGGGCTTCCCTGATCTTCGCGCAGACCTCGCGCACGTCGGCATCGGCAAGGCCGGGGTGCAGAGGCAGGGTCATGAGCTCGGCAAAGAGGCCCTCGGTCTGGGGGAAGGGGGCCTCGCCCTCGCTCTTGAAGTAGGAAAGCAGGTGGTTCGGCTTGTAGTGCACGCCCACGGGGATGCCGGCGTCGAGCAGATGCTGGCGCACGGCCGGCATGCGGCCGTTCAGAACCCGCAGGGGCTGGATGTGGTGCACGATGTCGTCGCGGGGGCTTTCCCTGAGGAAAGCCACGCCGGCAGCGTCCTTCAGCTCCTCGCGGTAGAGGGCGCAGAGCCGCTTGCGGGCGGGGATGAATTCGGGCTCCAGGCGCGAGAGCTGCACGCGGCCGACGGCCGCCATGATGTTGCTCATGTGGAAGCGCCAGCCCTGGCGGACCACGTCGGGATCCCAGGTGCGCTCCCCGGCGAAGCGGGCGCGGGTGTCGCCCTCGACGCTGAGCAGGCGGGCATCCTGGGCGATGCGGGCCGTCTCCCTGTCCTGGCAGACGACAAGGCCGCCCTCCCCGGACGTGATGTTCTTGATGCCGTCGAAGCTGAAGCAGGCCACGTCGCCGAAGCTGCCGATGCGCCGGCCGTCGTGCCGGCACCCGAAGGCGTGGGCCGCGTCCTCGACGACGCGCAGGCCGTACCTGGCCGCAAAGGCGTAGACCTCGTCCAGCTGCCAGGGGTTGCTGGCATAGTGCACGGGCATGATGGCAAAGGTGTCCTTTGCCAGGCGCTTCTCGCAGTCGGCAAGGTCGATGGTGCCGGTCTCGGGCAGCACCTCGCAGGCTATGGGTCTGACGCCGCAGGCCGTGCAGGCCTGGAAGGAGGCCACGAAGGTGAGGGAGGGCACGAGTATGGAGCCGCGCGGGCCTTCGCCAAAGCGTCCGGGCGCGACCGCATCCACGGCCAGCGTCAGGGCGGAGGTGCCGGTGTTGGCCGTGCACACGAGCTCGGGGTCCACGCCCAGATAGGACGCCAGTTCCTGCTCAAAGCGCTTCACCTCGGCGCCTATGCCGAGATAGCCGTCCTCGACGATGACGCGGCGGACAGCCTCCGCCTCGGCCTCACCAACAATGGAACGGGAAAGGCGCATTGCCATAGCTCAACCCCTCTGCCCGGACTGTGCCGGACGCGTAAAATGTCCGCACCGGCAGGGGATCGACCGAGCCCCCCGGCGCACGCGAAGCTTCTTACGCCTATCGACTGCGCCCGGCAAGAAGGCCTAGTCCACCGTGAAGGAACCGGGGAAGAGGCGCTTCACCCGCGCGAAGGCGCGGTCGCGCGCCGCCTCGTCGGCAAAGGGGCCGGCCTCGACCTTCCAGAGGCCGGAGGGCGTTCTGGAGACAATGCAGGGCAGCCCCTCCCGCTTGAGCGCCTGCACGCA
>Ga0310694_10000626_pt1 | contig 44922 bp, 60 predicted proteins | sample 174DNAGHGhighgp2_FD_203884 | JGI IMG/M metagenome (GOLD analysis project Ga0310694, IMG submission 203884) | Sheep rumen microbial communities from Palmerston North, Manawatu-Wanganui, New Zealand - 1742 DNA GHGhigh gp2 (v2) (version 2) | ecosystem: Host-associated > Mammals > Digestive system... | reverse complement strand
GAGATGCCGGCTTTCTTCATGAGGTCGGTGATTTCATCGAAGGAAACGCCGTCGAAAGCCGGGGTGGCGATGCGCATGCCGAGTTTCTGGCAGGCAAGGCCTAAGTGGATTTCGCTGATCTGACCGATGTTCATACGGGAAGGGACGCCCATCGGGGAGAGGAGGATATCGATCGGGGTGCCATCCGGCAAGAACGGCATGTCCTCCACCGGAAGGATCCGGGAGATGACGCCTTTATTACCGTGGCGGCCGCTCATCTTGTCGCCTTCGGAGATCTTTCTCTTCTGGACGATGTAAACGCGGACGGCTTTGATGACGCCCGGCGGGAGCGGGTCTTTGTTCTTGCGGGAGAACGTCTTGACGGAGAGGACGATGCCAGCGCCGCCGTGAGGAACGCGGAGGGAGCTGTCCTTGCCGTCTTTGGTCTTCTCGGCGAAGATCGCCATGAGAAGTTTTTCTTCCGGGGTCGGCTCGGTCTGGCCCTTTGGGGTCGTCTTGCCGACGAGGATGTCGCCTTCTTTGACCTCGGCGCCCGGGATGATAATGCCATCCTCATCGAGGAAGGCCTTCGCTTCTTCGCGGACGTTGGGGATATCGCGGGTGATCTCTTCGTTGCCGAGTTTGGTCTCGCGGCATTCGATCTCATACTTCTCGATATGAATCGAGGTATAAGTGTCGTCTTTGACCATCTTCTCGCTCATGATGACGGCATCTTCGTAGTTGTAGCCGTGCCAGGTCATGTAGGCGATGAGGACGTTCTGGCCGAGGGCGAGCTCGCCGTTGCGCATGGCGGGACCATCGCCGATGATCTGGCCCTTCTTGACCTTGTCGCCGACGTGAACGATCGGGGTTTGATTGATACAAGTGCCGCCATTCGCGCGCTCGAACTTCTCTAAATGATAATCGCGGACGCCTTCCTTCTCTTTGACGGAGATCGTCTGGGAGTCGGTGTAAACGACGGTGCCATCGCCGGCGGCAACGACCGCTAAGCCGCTGTCTTTGGCGATAATCGGTTCCATACCGGTGCCGACATAGGCCACGGACGGACGGAGAAGAGGAAGGGCCTGACGCTGCATGTTCGCACCCATCAAAGCACGGGTGCCGTCGTCGTTCTCAAGGAACGGGATGCAGGCCGCGGCGATGGAAACGATTTGCTTCGGAGAGACGTCAACATAGTTGATGAGGCTCTTGTCGGCACGGGTGTTCTCTTCGTCGTGACGGCAGACGACTTCGTCTTCGATGATCTCTTTGACGATTTCTTTCTCGCCGCCGATCTCGATTTCGACCGGCTCGCCGAGCTTGATGTTGGCTTCGGCGATATAGAGACCGCGCTCCGAATCGGCGGACAGATATTCCGCTTTGTCGGAGACGTAGTGATGGCCGTCTTTATGGAAGACGATGCGGTACGGGGTCTCGATGAAGCCGTACTGGTCGATCTTGGCATAGGTGGACAGGTTGTTGATAAGACCGATGTTCTGACCTTCCGGAGTTTCGATCGGGCAGATACGGCCGTAATGGGTGTAATGGACGTCGCGGACTTCCATCGAAGCGCGATCGCGGGTGAGACCGCCAGGGCCTAGCGCCGAGATACGGCGTTTGTTGGTCAACTCCGCAAGGGGGTTGGTCTGGTCCATGAATTGGGAGAGCTGGGAGCTCGAGAAGAATTCGTGGATCGAGGTGGTCAACGGGCGGATGTTGATGAGGGATTGCGGCTTCGCGGTTTCCAGGTCGGAGATGGACATCTTCTGCTGGACGGTCTTTTCCATCTTGGTGAGACCGATGCGGAACTGGGTCTGGAGCAATTCGCCGACGCAACGGACGCGGCGGTTGCCAAGATGGTCGATGTCATCGGTTTGACCGATGCCGAACTGGATGTTGTTGAAATACGAGAAGCAGGCGACGATGTCGGAGATGGTGACGCGGGCCAAAGCGCAGGTCATATCGTTGCCGACGATGGGGACCACTTTGCCGCCGACTTTGTCGAAGGCATAGACCTTGACGATGTTGACGGCGCTGTTGTCATCGATCTTCGTGTTGACTTTGATGACGCGTTCCATCGCGTGGTTCTCAAAGAATTCGATGTCGCGGAGACGCTGGACGTCGGCTTTGGTGAGCTTATGTCCTTCGGAAAGCGGGGTGACGCCGTCGGCGCCCACCGCAATCTCGCCGTTCTGATCGACGAGGGGTTCGGCGAGGACGCGGCCGACCAAACGATCGTAGATGCCGAGTTTCTGCTTGTATTTGAAACGGCCGGCGCGACCGAGGTCGTAACGCTTGTCATCGAAGAATTTGGTGACGAGGAAGTTGACGACGCCTTCGGGGGTGATCGGTTCGCCCGGTTTCAATTTGCGGAAGATATCGACGAGGGCTTCTTGGGCGCTCTTGATATCTTTGTCCTTGGCGAGGGTGTTCTTCATCATGTCGCTGTCGCCGAAGAGACGGGTGAGCTCACGCTCACTGTCGATGCCAAGGGCCTTGAAGAGAATCGTGGCCGGCATCTTTCTCTGACGGTCGATGCGGACCCACATAAAGCCCTTCAGATCGCTTTCGAACTGGAGCCAGGTGCCGCGGGTCGGGATGATTTCGCCGTTATAAACGTGGACGCCGCTCTTATCGGGGGTGTCCTGGAAATAAGCGCCCGGAGAACGGACGATTTGGGAGACGATGACGCGCTCCGAACCATTGATGATGAAGGTGCCGGAATCGGTCATCATCGGGACATCGCCCATGAAGACCTCATTCTCTTCCTTGATCTCGCCGGTTTGGGTGTTGCGGAGGCGTAAGGTCACCCGAAGCTTGCTTGAATAAGTCAAATCGCCGCCCTTGCAGGCCAAAGGAGTGTAAAGCGGCTTCTCGAAACGGCAGCTCACATAGTCGATGAAGACGGTGTGGGCGTAGTTGTCGATCGGGAACACTTCACGCATGACTTCGTCGATGCCCTTTTCCAAAAACCATTTGAAGGATTCGGTCTGGATCTCAACGAGGTAGGGGAGGCTGAGGGAACCGCTGATTTTCGAGAAATTCAGGCGGTCATTGATCCCAGCCGGGTAGTTTTTGTACGTTGCGACTTTCTTTGCAGTCATTCTTTCGCTCCTTCTTTACGTGCTTTGATGATGCGATACCCCTTGTGGGAGGCGAGGATCTCGGCGTTGCCGAACACCTCTTTGAGATGTTCGAACACGCTGTCGGCGCCTTGTTTGCGCCGCACGACCACGATGAGTGAGCCGCCCGGCGTTAAATGCGACGGGGCGCCGTCATACATGGCGTAGGTCACCGCTTTCCCGGCCCGGATGGGCGGGTTGGAGACAATCGCGTCATAGGTGGAGTTCAGGTTGTGGTAAACGTCGCTATGGACGATCTCGACTCGCGAGGAAACGCCAAGGCGTTCGGCGTTCTTTTTGGCGAGGTCGAGGGCCCGAAGATTCACATCGGACATCGTCACGATGCGCGTCGGGTCGGCGTGAGACAGAATTAGTCCGATTGGGCCTGTCCCACAGCCAAGGTCGAGGATCTTTGTCCCAAGATCAGCTTGGAGGATGGTTTCAAGCAACAACTTCGTACCATCGTCCAAACAGTCTTTGGAAAAGGTCCCATCGGTTCCTTGGAGGGCATACGTTTTCCCGAGCACAACGGCTTCGTAATCGTAGATTTTTGCGTTAGCAATCTCGACGTTATCGAAGTATTGTGCCATCGGAAATCCTCCCTCCAAAAAACCAGAAACCCCCTCCCACTAGGCGACGGCTTTGCGGGAGGGGAATCGAAAACAACGGGGAAGTCGACTTATTTGATTTCGACTTCGGCACCGGTTTCGGCGAGCGTCTTCTTGTGCGCTTCGGCTTCGACCGGGCTGATTTTCTCTTTGATGGCGACAGGGGCACCGTCAACGAGTTTCTTGGCATCCATAAGGCCAAGGCCGGTGATGGCCTGGACCGCTTTGATGACGGCGACTTTCGACGCGCCACCAACGCTCTTGAGGAAGAGGGAGACCTCGGTCGGTCCTTTCGCGACCGGTCCTTCTTCTTCGGCCGGGGCAGCGGCAACAGGGGCCGCGGCGCTGACGCCAAAGGTTTCTTCAACGAGTTTGACGAGTTCGTTGAGTTCGACGACGGTCAATTGTTTGAGCGTGTCGATGATCTGTTCATTGGTTAATTTCTCAGCCATGGTAATTTCCTCCTATAGGCTTAGGCGGCCGGGGCAGCTTCCGCTGCGGGGGCACCTTTTTCCGCGATAGCGTTCACGGCGACGGCGAACTTCCGTACTGGAGCGTTCAGGCATTGGCAGAACATAGAGAGCAAACCTTCTTTGTTCGGCATGGTAGCGAAGGCGATCATGCCTTTCGCGTCATACGCCTTGCCTTCGACGAGGCCACCCTTGATGACGAGGGCGTCGTGATAGCGGGCGAATTTGCGAAGGATGGCCGGCGCGTCGCTGACTTCTTTGGAGAAGACGAAGGCGTTCGGGCCTTCGAGATACTCATCGAGGACAGCGGTTCCATTGGCGACGAGGGCGCGTTCGACGAGCGAGTTTTTGTAAACCGCCATCTTGGCATTCTTGGTCGCAAGGGTCCGACGAAGTTCGGTTGTCTCAGCCACGGTTAATCCATGATAGGACACGATGGTAAGCGAGCCGCAATTCTTGAGATTCTCAGCGATTTCGTTGACGGTCTCTTGTTTGCTGGCGAGAACTTCTTTGTTCATGCAATTCCTCCTTTCTTATTGGGTCGACTATGTGATGCTTTCTATAACTAGTGAGTGAATGATTTACGAACGATAACCTCAGCAACGTGATGGATTAAGGCACTTGCCCGTTGCTATCTTAGGTATAGCAAGCAATTCACCAATGTGTGGTTTCGAGGGCTTAGTTCCTGCCTTCGAAGGTGATTTTGATGCCAGGGCCCATTGTCGTATGGACGACGGCATTCTTGATGTAGGTGCCTTTGACAGTCGAAGGACGGCTGTGGACGATGGTGTCGCAGAGCGCCTTGATGTTGTCGGCGATGGCTTCGTCAGAGAACGAGCAGCGGGCAACGGAAACGTTGAGGTTGCCGTCTTTGTCGACACGGTAGGCGATTTTGCCGCGTTTGATTTCGGTGATCGCTTCGCCGATGTTCATGCTGACGGTGCCGGTTTTGGGGTTCGGCATCAAACCCTTCGGACCGAGCAAACGGCCCATTTTTCCGAGTTCGCCCATCATATCCGGGGTGGCGACGATGATATCGAAGTCGAACCAGTTTTCGCTCTGGATCTTCTCGAGCATCTCTTTGCCGCCGACGAATTCGGCACCGGCCGCCTTCGCCTCTTCCTGTTTGCTCATGGTGACGGCGAGGACTTTCTTGGTCTTGCCGTTGCCGTGGGGCAATACGATGGTTCCGCGGATGAGCTGATCGGCCTTCGTCGGGTTGACGTTGAGAGCGAAGCTCACATCGATGGCGGAATCGAACTTGGTTGTGGAGGTCTTCTTGAGAAGCGAGGCAGCCTCTTCGATCGTGTAGAGACGATCTTTCTCGATGAGTTCGGCTGCGGCACGATATTTCTTACCTTGTTTCATGCTGTCGCTCCCTCCTTAGTCCACCACTTCAACACCCATTTGACGGGCGCTGCCGGCAACGATGCGCTTCGCTGCCTCGATGTCATTGGCGTTGAGGTCCGGCATCTTGTACTGCGCGATTTCCTCAAGCTGCGCTTTGGTGATGCGGCCGACAATCTTCTTCGGATTGCCTGAGCCTTTCTGGATTCCAGCCGCTTTCAAGATCAAACCGGCAACCGGGCTGGTCTTGATTTCGAAGCTGAAGGACTTGTCTTCGTAGGCGGTGATGATGACAGGAACGGTCTGTCCCCTTCTGTCGGCCGTCTTCGCATTGAAGTCGGTGCAGAATTTGGCCATCTGAACGCCAGCGGAAGCAAGCTTAGGTCCTGGCTTGGCTTCCCCACCGGGGAGTTCCATCTTCAGAACCTTAACGATTTTTTTCGCCATAGTTCTCCTCCTTAATTCTGAGAATTATGCAGTGGTTCGGACGCTCGTTAACGTCCTTCCACGCTGTGCGTTTTCTGCGCACGTTTAAATAATATACGCGTATGTTTTTGAGAGCGCAAGCACAAAAAAAGGCGCGCCAATTCGAGTAGAGGCGCGCCCTTAGCCATTATTTCCGGGGTTTTTGCCACAGCAGCGTGACCGTAATTCCTATAAGAATTAAAGTCAGCCCAGTATCGGCGGCAACGGCGACGAATAGCGGGAAATTCGGGATGAAAATTGCCATGAGAACAACCGCAACTTTCACAACGAGAGCGGCGACGATGTCGAAGATGATCCTCCGACGGCACCGTTTCGCGATGCTGATGGAGTCCGCCACTTTTTCGGGGTTGTCGTCCATGATCACGACATCCGCCGCATCGATGGTGAGATCGCTGCCCATCGCCCCCATGCCAACGCCCACATCGGCAAGAGCGATCGAAGGCGCGTCGTTGATGCCATCGCCCATGAAGGCGACCGGACCTTGGGTGTCACGAAGGCGCTTAATCTCTTCTAGTTTGTCCCCAGGCAAGAGGGCGCCGCGGTATTCGCCGATGCCCGCTTCACTGGCGGCCGCGGCCACATTCGCCCCATTGTCGCCGGACAAAAGAACGGGCTGGATGTTATAGGAATTCAAGCGGGAAACGAACTCTTTTGTTTCCTCTTTTATTTTGTCACTCAAAACAATAGTTCCTACATACGATCCATCATAGCAAACATAGAGGGCGGAACCGGGTTCGGTGGCCGATTCAACATCGAAACCATGCTCAGCGATGAATTCCTGGCGGCCAATGATGAGAGGCTTTTTCTGATAGGCAAGAGTAATGCCTTTGCCAGGGACTTCCGCATAATCGGAGATGGCGTCTCTCTCAAAGGAAATCATCTCTTTTTGGATGCCGAGAGCAAGCGGATGGTTGCTTCTCGATTCGGCCGCAGAAGCCAGTTCGAGGAGGAAATTTCTTTCAATTCCCACCGGTTTTACGGAAATAACGGAAAATTCGCCCTTAGTAAGCGTGCCGGTTTTGTCCATGGCCACCGTTTTGAGCTCGGCGAGCCGATCAAGCAGGTTGGCACCTTTGATGAGGATGCCGCGTTTCGAGGCGGCACCAAGCGAGGAGAAATACGCCAGAGGGATCGAGATGACAATCGCGCAAGGACAGGCGATGATCAGGGCGCTGATGCCGATGAAAAGCCACTGGCCCCAGACCTCTTTTTCATGAATTCCAAGGAAGAGAGGAGGGATGACGCAAAGGAGAATCGCAACCCCAAAAACAATCGGTGTATAGTATTTCGCAAATTTATCAACGAAACGATGTCCTTTCGCTTTTGATTCAGCGCCTTCCTCAATCAACTTAATGATCTTGGAAACGGTTGAATCCTCGTATGATTTGCTGACCGAAACAATAAGGGATCCGGCAACAAGTTTCGTTCCTGAATAAACGGTCCCTTGTTCTTCAATGGGTTGAGGATCGGATTCGCCGGTTAAGGAAGACAAATCAACCGCGCCACTTCCGGATAATACGACGCCATCCGCGGGAATCGTTTCACCAACGCGGATTTCGATATGGTCGCCAAGGACCAAGGTTTGAGGATCAACATCTTCAATGCCGCTTTCGAGGATGCGATGGGCGACAGAAGCCCTAAGGGCTGCCGCATTGACAATGGCTTCGCGGCTCTTGTCGGTGGCGATGTCCTGAAGCAATTCGCCGATTTGATAGAGAACAATCAGAATGACGGCATCGAAGAAATTGTTTTGGTCAGGGCCGAAGAAACGGAGGCAGAATGCCGCGATGGCCGCCAAGGTCATCAAGGTAGCTTCGCTAAAGAATTCCTTTTCGCGGAAGATGCCCTTGAGCATCTGATAACCGATCTCGGCGCCGGCGATGAGCCAGGCGGTGATATTGATCGTCAGATTCCACATCAAGCCAACCTTCTCTTCGGTCAGCCACACCAAAGCCATCACCGCTAAGCCAATGGCCACGACGATGCGGATGATCTTCAAGATGAAGAAAAACCGACTTTCTTTCTTCTCTTCTTCCTTCATTCGTCAGCCTCTTCGACGTGATCGCGAACCACGCTCAAAAGCGCGTTCACGTGATAGTCATCTAATTTATAAAAGACCTTCCGGCCTTCTTTGCGGACGGAAACGAGATGAGCTTTCTTAAGCACATCGAGTTGATGGGATACGAGCGATTGGCTCACGCCGAGGGCGGAGACGATCTCCCCCACCGACTTTTCTTCATAGTCGATGCAATAAAGGATTTTAAGACGGGTGAAGTCGCTGGCGACATTCAGGGTCGCTTCCATTCTGTGTAAGGTTTCATCGTTTGGCATCTGGGACATAATATGAACACTCCTTCATATTTCGATGCCATTATAAAACGCTTGAAGACGATTGCAAGTATTTATGAACAAATATTCATATATTAAGGGAAAAGAAAACTCCGCGTTTCGTGCGGAGTCGTCTTTTGTTAGATTTTCTCGATCTCCGAGAAGTCGACATCGACCGGAGTGCTTCTTCCGAAGAAGATGGTCTCGACGCGGCAAGCGCCGGTGTCTTTGTCGATCGAGATGATCGTACCTTCGGTGCCTTCGAGCGGGCCATGGATGACCTTGACCGCATCGCCGACGTTGTAACGATCGTACATCGAGCTGTCGATCATGCCCATTCTCTTAAGGACCGGTTCGATCTCTTCGCGGGAGACGGGGGTCGGCTTCTGACCGCCGCCGCTGGAACCGGCGATACCGGTGACGCCCGGGGTGTTACGGACGATGTACCAGGACTCATCAGTCATGATCATCTCAACGAAGATGTAACCAGGATAGAGGTTCTTCTTTTTGGTCTTTCCCGTAGGGAGTCCGTCTTTGAGGACGGGGACATCCTGTTCGGCGACGAGGACGCGGAGGATGAGGTCTTCCATACCCATCGAGTGAATACGCTTCACAAGATTGTCGGCCGTTTTGGATTCATGCATTGAGAAGGTGGTGACGATATACCACTGCTTTTCGCCTAATTGTGCTGCCATTGTTTATCTCCTTATCCGCCAAAGGCGCCTTTCAGCTGCGAAATGATGTTGGCAGCTAGTAAATCCCAAATCGAAAGGAAGATGGCCACGAAGACCGCGATGACGATAACGGTGACGATTGCCGGCCAGAGTTCCTCGCGCTTCGGCCAACGGATTCTCTTGCCTTCTTTGACAACCTCTTTCATGTATTTCTTGGGTGATGCCATGGTTGTCCTCCTTTATTTGCTTTCTTTGTGTAAGGTGTGCCGGCCACAGGTCGGGCAGTATTTTTTGATCTCAAACCGATTCGGATCGTCCGATTTCTTTTTTGTCGTGTAGTTCCGCGACAAGCATTCTGAGCAAATCAAAAAAACCTTTTCCCTAGCCATGTAGTCAACCTTAGCGTGACTAGAATAGTCTTATTCTAGGCCACTGTCAAGGAAATGACGGGTCATTTCACGTCGAATGTCTTGCGGGCGATGGAAAGGTATTTTTCGTGCCGACTTCTGGCTTGGCGATAGGTCATGCCCATTTTTTCGGCGATTTGATAATAGGTCAGACCCTCCAATCGAAGTTTGGCGATTTCCAACATCTCCTTGGTCACTGTCTTCGGCAGGCGATGATATTTATCCAGGGTCTCAAAGTAATTCACGTATTGGCGGGGGTCATCCAAATCTCGTTCTCCGGTCACGACATCATGCAGGGTATATGTTGAATCCCGTTTGGCTAACGAGTCGATCGACACGCAGCGGACGGACATCTGGATCATCTCGCGCCGGAAGCGGCTGAGCGCGAAACGCAGGGAGGTGATGTAGTACGTGAAAAAGCGCGAACTGCCAAACCGATATCCGTCGAGGCATTTCCAAAAGACGCGGAGGGCGACCGATGAAACTTCCCATAATGAAAACCGCCCCAAGAGATCTGGCGCGACCCGACGGATATGGTTGATCCGGGCCGGACCGCAATAACGTTGGGTCAGCGCGAGGTTCGCCCGACTGTCGCCCATGCGTGACAAAAGAATCAACTCTTCATCGGTCGACGCCGAAAACTGATCCATAGCGGTCCCTTTCTAATCGGGATGAATCAGTGGCGGCGTTTGTAATCGATGCCTGCCAGCAAGATCGCGGCGGCGTTCGAGGCGTTGAGGGAGTTCACGTGGCCGTACATCGGGATGCGAACAACGAAGTCGCTGTTCTTCAAAACCAGCTTGGAAATGCCGAATCCTTCGCTTCCAATAACCACGCAAATCGGGCATTTATAATCAATATCCCCGTAATCTACCGTCGAATATCCATCAGTGGAAACGATCCAATACCCCGCTTTTTTCAGGGTATCGATCGCTTGGTTCAGATTGGTGACCTCGGCGATTTTGACGAACTCAATCGCTCCGGTAGAGACCTTGGCGACCGTGGCGTTCAAAGGGGCCTCGCCACGGCTTTTCACGATGATGCCATCGACTCCGAAGGCATCCGCGCTACGTAAGATCGCACCCAGATTATGGGGGTCTTCAATGCCATCCAGCATGACGAGAAGGGGGAATTTCTTGCCCTTGCCGGCGGCGATGAGGTCGGTCAGTGAATAAGAGGCGTAGTCTTCCACTTCAGCCGCGTAACCTTGGGTGTTATTCGTCTTGGCTAATTGTTCGATCTGAGCGTCCGATTGATATTTGACGTTCGAAACAGATGATGCGATTTCTTTGGCGAAGCGATCCTCCTTGAGCCGAGCTGCGATGTAAAGAACCTTGACGTGTCCCGCTTCGACAGCGGCCGCCACTGGATTCTTCCCGTAGATTATCGTAGCCATCGTTGGATCCTCCTAAGAATGCCCGAATTTATTTAATGTTTATCGACAGAATCATGTATTTAGCAATCGGGATGATTACCTTTTTAAGGGGTCTTTCCCCAATGTGCCAAATGGGGTTGGTTTGGCAGAATCAGAAGACGCCGCGCTCAATGAGCTGCTGGCGGATTTCGTCGCTCTTGGCGAAATCCTTGGCCGCCTTGGCGTCGTTATACTCACCATAGAGGCGCTTGTCGTCTTCGCTGAGATGCGGAACCGAAACGCGAATGCCGAGGACATCCACGTCATCAAGAAGGCGGGCGAGGGCTTCTTTGAGTTTCGCCATATCCAAAGGTCTGGTGCGTAGCACCATATTCAAATCTTTGTTGTCTTCATAAAGGGCTGCCAAAGCATTCGGTGTATTGAGGTCGTCGCGGAGGGCATCGACCACTTTCGATTCAACTGGACGCGGCAGGTTGTCGCAGGATTCGCCGGCTAATTGCAAAGCAATCGCCGCGGATTTGACCGCCGAGCAAAGCTGGGCGTATTTCTTCTGCGCCTCTTTGATCGTCTCTTCGGAGAAAGAGGCCGGGGCCCGATAATGGGCGGCCAAGATCATCATGCGGAACGGAATGCCGCCGAATTCGTTAACGACGTCTTTCATCAGAATGACGTTGCCAAGAGACTTGGACATCTTCTCGTTATCAACATTGATGAAACCGTTGTGCATCCAATAACGGGCGAGTTTGTGATGATTATGAGCTTTGGCTTGGGCGATTTCGTTCTCATGATGCGGGAACTTCAAATCGAAGCCACCGCCATGGATATCGATATATCCGTCTTGGTCAGCGAAGATCGAATTGATCATGACGCAGCATTCGGTATGCCATCCAGGGCGGCCGTGTCCCCAAGGGGATTCCCATTTGATGCCTTCGGTCGTTTCTTTCCAAAGAGCGAAGTCGAGCGGGTCGGCCTTCTTATCGTTGATGTCGATGCGGGCGCCGCTTTCGAGTTGTTCGACAGAGTTGCCGGAAAGTTCGCCGTAGGCGGGGATTTCCTGAACTTTGAGATAGACATCGCCGCCGACGGCGTACGCGCTGCCGTTCTCAACAAGTTCCTTAACATAGTTAAGGATTTGAGGCATGTAAACGGTTGGCTTCGGGGTTTCGTCCGGCTGCATGGAGCCCACCGCTTCAACCAAAGAACGGTATTCTTTGATGACTGACTCGGTAAGGGTCTTCTCATCGATTCCCAGTTCCTTCGCGCGGTTGATGATTTTGTCATCGACGTCGGTGTAATTCGATACAAACTTCACCGAATAGCCGAGGCGCAAGAAAAGACGACGGAGAACGTCAAAGACGATGACCGGGCGGAAATTGCCGATATGAGGATCGTTATAGACGGTTGGGCCGCAACAATAAATCGAAACCTTTCCTTCGCGGAGCGGTTTGAATTCTTCGAGTTGATTGCCGAGGGAATTGAATAAGACTACTTTTTCCATAGGGAAAGTCTACCACAGTTCAAAATATAAGATAGAAAAAACCATGGCGAGCCATGGTCTTTCTTTTTGTTTGTCGATTAGATGACGGCTTTGCCTTCGCTCTTGAGATAGCCTTTGATCTTGCTTTCGACAAGGGCGGTGATGGCTTCGAGACCCGGGGTGAAGAGGGTACGGAGCTCATAGGCTTCCGGATGTTCGGCTTCGACTTTGCGGAGCTGACCGGTGAAGGCGACGCGGAGGTCGGTGCCGACATTGATCTTGCCGACGCCTCTCTTGCAGGCTTCTTCGAGCATCGATTCGGGGATGCCGATCGCGGCCGGCATGTTGCCGCCGTATTTGTTGACGAGGGCGAGCGCATCCTGCGGGACGGAGCTGGCGCCGTGGAGGACGAGCGGGAAGCCCGGGAGCTTGGCTTCGATTTCATCGAGGATGTCGAAGCGGAGGGCGGGTTTGGTTCCCGGCTTGAACTTGTAAGCGCCGTGGGCGGTGCCGATGGCGATGGCTAAGCTATCGATGCCGGTGCGCTTGACAAAATCAACGGCTTCGTCCGGATGGGTGAAGCAGCCATACTTGTCATCGACGTTGACATCGTCTTCGATGCCGGCGATCGCGCCGAGTTCGGATTCGACGACGACGCCGCGGGCATGGGCGTATTCAACGACTTCTTTGGTCGCTTTGATGTTCTCTTCATAGGGGAGAGCGGAGGCGTCGATCATGACGCTGGTGAAACCAGCATCAACGGCCTGTTTGCAGATTTCGACGGTTTTGCCGTGGTCGAGGTGAAGGGCGAATTCGGCATTGGGGAATTCCTTGGCCGCGATGTCGCAGAAGGCGCGGATATAGAGCGGGTTCATGAATTTCCAAGCACCGCTGCTCACCATGATGATGACCGGGGCCTTGAGGTTGTCAGCGGCACGAAGGATGGCGCGCATGACGTCGAAGTTGTCGAAATTGAAAGCTCCGATACCGTATTTGCCTTCATGGGCACGGCGGAACATTTCGGTTGTGGTTACTAATGGCATTACAAAATCTCCTTATAACAACATTGACATTTTACCTAGTAAACCCACCAGAAAACAAGCGGATACAGCCGAGAAATGTCGTTGGACTTTAAATGGGTTTTGTTGAATGATTAATACATGTTTTATCAGGCGGAAGGCATCACCAATCTACGCGACTTAGGCGGGATAAAAACCAAAGATGGCCACGTGATCAAATCGGGTCTTTTGTTCCGTTCGGGACAACCTTCTGCCGAACTGCCAGAGCAAACCGTTTCTTTGCTCCGCGGTTTCCATTTGGATTTGATCGTCGATCTCCGCGATTCGCGAAGCGCCAAAGAGCATCCGGACTACGACTTCGGGGATATCCCGTATCTCAATTCACCGATTTTCGAAATCATGGATCCCAATAGCGGCGTCAACCCCATCGACATCAAACGAGTCGAAGACTCCCTCGTTGGAAAAAGATTATCCGTGAAGGAATATCGAGAACTGGTCGCCGAGTTTTTGGAGATGTACCGCCGCATGCCATTCAGCCTGGGGTTCAACCCGGTTTTCGAGGCGATGGATCAGCACAAAACCGTCCTATTCCACTGCCAGGGCGGCAAAGACCGCACGGGATTGATGAGTTTCTTCATCCTGAGCGCATTCGGAGTCAGCAAGAGAAGAGTGGTCCGCGATTATCTAGACTCCAACAAAGGACGTAAGGCGAGAAATCTTTGGCGTCTTCGCATCATCTGGCGCGAGACCCATCAACCGCACGCTATTCATTTTATGAAGAAGATTCTGGTCACCAACCGGAAAAACATCCGTGTGATGGTTAAAGCCATCAATGAAAAATACGGTTCGATCAATAACTATCTCGAAAAACAATTCGGCATCACCAAAGAACGGGTCGCCGATTGGAAAGCATTTTATCTAGAAGCCGCTAAATAGCGTGCAATATCTCTTTCAGTGCGTAAGCGACGCCGCACTCGTCGCAGGTTTTCGTGATGATTTCCGCCACCGCTTTGCAGTCATCGGTCGCGTTCCCCATGGCAACGCCATGGAAGTTTTTGATCATCGTCATGTCATTGCCGCTGTCGCCAAAACAATAAACGTTCTCGGCGGGGATGCCAAAACGCTTCCGCAAGTCATCAACCCGCGAAGCTTTGTCGATGCCTTTGAAAACAACTTCGAGGAACATTGGGTCGCTACGGGTAATCATATAATGATTCTTTTCGGATTCAGTGATATCTAACGAAGATGAAATGGAGGGGTCCGCGGCAATCAAAACTTTGAACAAATCGCGGTCGAAATCAGACGGCATTTCATCCGGCAGCCAAACGAAATCGGATGGATTGACATGACAGAGAAGTTCTTCTAGTTCGATGAAATACGAGTCCCGGAACAGGGCTAAACTGCCATTCGAATCATACCCATACACCGCGACTTGTTCGGAAAGAAAGCGATTTTTAAAGTGATACAAATCGGCCAAATGGAGGTAGGAAGCGCTGAGGCAAACACCATCCTGATCATAGGAAACCCCACCATTGGCGCAAATGAGATATTTGTCGCCATCGGCGAGGGTATCGATGTGTTCTTTCACCGAACAGAACGGACGGCCGCTGGCGAGGGCAACCGCATCACCACGCTCTAGAAGAGCGTTTATCGCGTTTCTGTCCTCATTGTTGATGTGATTAGATCCTCTCAGAACGAGAGTCTGATCGATGTCAAAAACATAGAGTCGGCGAGCGAACAAACCAAGCAGTTCGTCCGGGCGACGGACGACACGCCAAGCACGTTCGCAAAGCTCATGGGTGTACTGCCCATATCCCCAAGTGCAAAGGATGGAACGGATGCCGGCGTTCTCGGCAATTTCGACATCAGGGAGGCTGTCGCCAATCATGCGGCAATCATCCCGTTCCAAACCATATTTCTCGACAAAGTAGTTGATTATGTGCGGATTCGGTTTTACTGGCTCGCCTTCGATCTGACCGTAGATTTCAGTGAATAAGTCGCCGATTTTCTCGCGCACGATGATGTTTGCAAGGGTGTGCGGCTTATTGGTGCACACGAACAAAAGAACGCCTTCGTCTTTTAGACGCTGCAAGACTTCTTTCATCCCGGCGAACGGCTCGGTTGTGCGACCTTGATAGTCTTTGTATTTGGGAAGATAAGCCGCTTTCAGTCGGGCAAAACGATCTTCGTTATCAAATTCTTTTAAGGCCCGATGCATGAAAGCGTCCACCCCATTGCCGATAAATCGGCAACAATCCTCTCTTGCATGATGGAGAGGTACTCCGATTTCTTTTAAAGCGTCATTGACGGCATCGCAAAGATCGCCGATGGTATCCAGCAATGTGCCGTCTAAATCAAATATAAGCGCGCGCTTTTTCATGTTAACGAGTGCGTTTCTTCGCAACGCGGAATGAGATTGCGGACGTGCGTCCAGCGAAGTCCTCCAGACCGGAGTTCGATGGGGTAACGCCAATCATCAACGCATCTAAGCCAACGAGAATAATGCCGATCCACCCAACCGTATTGACAAAGAAGTAGATAAAAACCGGCAAGAGATAATTCCAAATTACCAGGATGGTATAACGTAGAAGAAGACGTCCTTTGGGACTATCTTCTCTGGTCCGTTTATCCTCGAGTCCGAAGCGGAATACCCATTTGAAGAAAGTGGCGCCATGCGGCAGGATGAGCGGCACCGCGATGAAATAGATCGCAGCAGCGACAACCTGGGCGATGAGGAAGTTGAAATATGTCACGACGGTCCTCTTGTTCCCTGCGTGAATGAACTCCGCGTTTCCATACAGGTAATTGCACGCATCGTCGTAGGGGATGGCCAACCAGATTTTCAGGTCCAAATCAGAGATGCCATCGGTTCTGACATATTGACCTTCACCAACCTTGGTAACCATCTCCGGATGGCTATCAAGATAGGCGTAATACTCGTCTAATTTGTGGTTTTCGAGCGGATATTCGCAGTTGGAATAGTAATAAACAATCGCTTCGTGATAGTTGCCAAGAGCATCTTTTGTTTCGTCGTAGCGCTCGGTAATGGTGTAGTAGAACTGCCCTTCACGGACGAATAAGTGCGATTCATCCATGCGAAGCATCATAAAGTCACGGGCGGCGTTATAGCCCATCGGGCCATAGAAAATCGCTTTGCAGCCGTAGAAAAGACCGATCATCATCGCGGCGTAAACAAGCATGTCCAAAAACGCGGCGCCAAGTCTCGTGATGAGATGAGGCCGATGCCGTTGCCGCTCAGGATCGTCCATAAATTCGGATTCGCTCAGATCCTGATCCGTATATTCCATCGGGGGTCTTTTCTTTTTCGACATGCGGCGATTATACCATAATCCGCCCCTCGGCGTTAGTCGCAACTAGCCTAATATCCACTGATGATTTCCGCACATAAGCCGCGCTTTTGCGGAATGGGCGCCAAACAGCGCGCACACATAAAAGACTTTTCTTTTTTTCGCGGCACTCCCATAATAGAGGCATACCAATTCACAAAAAGGAGAAATTATTGTGAAGAAAAAATTCAGTGTACTCGCAGTCGCTTTGCTCTCCATGGCTTTAGCGTCCTGCGGAGGCAGCACGACCGAGGAGTCCGAAGAACTCACCGGAACCGCGCTCGCCGTCAGTCTTGCTAGCAAGATGACAAAAGAAGAACTCGCGGAAGCTTCCAAAGCGGAATTCGAAGCGAATCCGACCGGCAAGTTCAAAGTCGTCGGCCTCACTTCCGTCTTGAAGTCCATCGCGAAGACCGTTGCTAAGGATTATGAATGGATCCGTTACGGCACCCACAAGGAACCGGATCCTAAAGACCCCAGCAAGGAAGTCGAAGTTGAAGACGCAGACTCCAACGTCACCGTCAACAACAGCTACAAGGACTATGCCCTTCTCGAAGCGTTGAACGTCGCCGAAAACACCTACTTCGCCGACTACGCGCTCGTTCAGGACGTCCGTTACTTCTCCTCTCACATGGAAGACGGTATCACCCACAACTTTGTCCCGTCTGACTGGAGAGCCATCGGTTTGCAGGAAGAAGACACCCTCCCGTTGAAGGGCGTCCACTTCAACAAACTCTTCTGGACCAACACCAACTTCGAAAAGGTGACTGGCAAGACGCTCTACAACATCTGGCAGGTCGCCGGCACTTCCGCCGATGCGGACCACCTCAGCAAGGTCTCCTTCCAGGATGCGACCACCGAACAGATCAATATGTCATTCCTCGTGACCGCCTACTCCCCGAAAGAGCAGAAGAGAATCGAAGACGCCTATGAAGCCTATTACGGCAGAAAATGGGCGGCCAGCGGCGACTACAAGAGCGCCGGTGAACAATGGGTTGATGAATTCATCAAGAACATCTCCAGATGGCACGGCTCTGATGGTACCGCGATGAAACAGACCCAGCTCGTCGAAGACTGGAACGAAGGCTACGTCTACTATGGCGCGTTCGCCAAGATGAAAGACGCGGTCAAGAACTACTACAAGGTCGACCTCAATGGTGACGGAACCAAAGAAGATGACGAGACCTACACCGTCGAATGCGATGGCGTCACTTACGAGTACAGCAACGCCAGTAACGGCGGCAAAGGCACCCGTGCCATGGACACCGTTAAGTGGGACTGGGATATCGCTGGCTTCAATGGCTACATGTACTGCATGGATTCCCAGATCATCAACAAGGCTGAATTCCCGTACACCGCCTGCTTGTTCGCTCGCGTCATGCTCGAAGAAGAAGCCTACACCACCGCTATCTACAACTCCTCGAACCCCGATGCCGAAGGCAACGCCGCCAACCAGTATGGTTACTACTATCCTGGCACCGCTTCTAGCGACTTCCGTTATGCCAAGGGCGACTGGACCAAAGAAGTCCACATCCGGAAAGAGTTAAACGAAGATTATGACTACCTCAAAGACGTCAGCCCGATCCTCGTCAACAAGATCCAGACTTTGATCGCCACGGTTAAAGCCTAATCAAACGCATTAGTTCGAAAGAATTAGCAGTCTAAATTAAGTCGCGGGCGGGGTTCTCTTCCCGCCCGCGATTCACGTTAAGGAGACAAAAATGGATAATTCTGCGGCTGTACAGCAAAACAAATTTTCCAAAAATGTCAAAAAAGCCCTTAATAACGTCGGTCATTTTTTCAAGAGCCCTTCGAACATCATCATCGTGGTGTTCGGAATCATCCTCTCGTTGTTGATTCTTTATCCCTTGGCCATGATGGTCATCAAGACATTCCAGTTCCAAACTGGCATCGAGGCGAGGGCGATCAACGCCGTATTTGAAACGAGTTATAAGAGGGGCGATTGGTCGTTCTATCAATGGCCATATTTGCTTTTTAACCCCCATCCTGATCTGGCGGAGTTCTCCAAAGCGATGTTCTGGGTCCCTCTTGGACGTTCCATTCTCATGTCTTTGGTCGCCTGCGTCATCGCCATTATCGGCGGCGGCGCTTTGGCCTTCCTTATCACGAGAACGAATATGCCCTTCAAGGGATTCATCTCCGCCGTCTTCGTCTTCCCGTACATCATGCCGTCTTGGTCGATGGCTATGTTCTGGGTCAACTTCTTTAAGAACAGCGGTGTCACCGCCGCTCCTGGCGTTGGCATGTTGGAAGCGATGTTCGGCGTTCAAACCCCGCAAGCATTGGTCTATGGCTTCTGGCCAACCGCCATCGTTATGGGTTTGCACTATGCCCCATTCGCTTATATTTTGATCGGTGGCATTCTGCGCAACATGGACGCCAACCTCGAAGAGGCGGCGACCATTCTAAAGGCCAGCCGGGCCAAGATCCTTGCCCGCATCACGCTTCCGATCGTCGCGCCAGCGATGGTATCTACCGTCTTGTTGGTCTTTGCGAGTTCCATCTCCAGTTATACCGTCCCGTCCTTCTTGGATGCCGATAAGAGCGCCCGACTCATCTCCATTACGATGAGAGGCTTCTTCACGGCTGGTCAAACAGGTTTGGGTTATATCGTCGCGACCGTATTGATGGTCATGTCCATCTTGATTTTGACCCTCAACAACTGGTTCACGCGTTCTCGCAAGAACTTCACCACTGTTTCCGGTAAGTCCGGACAGGCCACGAAGATCAATCTCGGCAAAGCCGGCAAACGGATCGCCGCGGTCATCGTCGTCATCATCGTCGCCTTCTTCGCCATCTTCCCGATGGTTACCTTCGTCTTGGAATCTCTGGAAGAAACGGCCGGCGACATCACTTCCGTTACCCTTAAGTATTGGACGGGCAGAGAGGTCATGGATGACCCCTATATCACCACCCGTATGTCGGGCAATGGCATCTTGATCAACAAAGACATCATGGGCGCCTTCGGACGTTCCGTCTTAACCGCGGGTCTCGTCGCCTTTATCGTCGGCACCGTCGGCGTCTTGATCGGCTATGCCGTTTCCCACAACAGAAGGAGCCGCATCGCAAGCTACCTGAGCAGTTTGGCCTTCTTGCCTTACCTCATTCCGTCCTTGTGCTTCAGCGCGGTATATATGGCGGTCATGAAACAACCGGCCCTATCCTTCTTAGACATCACGACCACCGGCACGCAAATCTCGGCGATCGCGATGTGCGTCATCATGGGTTCGGTCAAATTCTTGCCGTTCGCATCCAGAAGCGGCACCAACGCGATGCTTCAGCTCTCCGGCGAAATCGAAGAAGCCGCCATTATCAATGGCGCCTCTTGGCCGAAGCGTATGTTACGCATCATCTTCCCGATTCAGAAAGCCAGCTTCATCTCTGGCTACTTGCTCCCGTTCATCTCCTGTATGCGTGAGTTCACCTTGTTCACTCTCGTCATCACTGAGAAAACGCTTGCCACCAGCATCTTGGAGTACTTGAACCGTAATGGCGCCAGCCAAGTCGCCAACGGCATCAACCTTATGATCGTCTTATTCGTCGTCATCGTTAACCTCGTTATCAACAAGGTTACCGGCGCGTCCATCGACAAAGGTATCGGAGGATAATCACATGCCAAAAATCGTATTAGAACATGTCACAAAGCGCTGGGGTAACTTCTACGGCGCAAAAGACCTCAACATCGTGCTTGAGGATCGGGAATTCGTCACCCTCCTTGGCCCTTCCGGCTGCGGTAAAACGACGACCCTTCGTATGATCGCGGGTCTAGAAACCCCGACCGAAGGCAAAATCACCATCGGCGACACCGTCGTCTTCGACAGCGAGACCGGCATCAACCTCTCCCCGGCGAAGCGCGACGTCGGCTTCCTCTTCCAGAACTACGCCCTCTGGCCCCATATGACCGTTTATAAGAACATCACATTCGGCCTTGAGAACGTCCGTGTCCCTGGCGAGGATGGCAAGATGCGCCGCTTGACCAAAGCGGAGACCGAAGAACGCGTCAACGAAGTCTGCGATATGCTAAAAATCCAGCAATTCCGCGATCGTTATCCTTCCGAACTCTCCGGCGGCCAGCAGCAGCGCGTTGCGATCGCCCGTACCTTAGCGACCCACCCGAAGGTTCTGTTCATGGACGAACCTCTGTCCAACCTCGACGCCAAACTCCGTGCCGAAATGCGCACCGAGCTCAAGCGTATGCATAGAGACATGAACTCGACGTTCGTCTACGTCACGCACGACCAGTTGGAAGCTATGACCTTGGCCACCAACATCTGCTTGATGAACAATGGTTTGGTCCAGCAGTTCGACCCGCCTCTCACCGTTTATAACAAACCGGCGAACCTCTTCGTCGCCGACTTCATCGGCAACCCGACGATGAACTTCATCCCGGGTGTCATCGAAGAAGTCAAAGGCAGCGAAGCCACCGTCAGTTTCTTCGGCATCAAAGCCAAATTCAAAGGTGACCAGGAAATCCCCGAAGACATCAAAGACATCATCGTCGGCGTTCGTCCGGAATTCCTCCCGATCCACGAAAAAGGCAAACTCAAAGGCCTTGCCTATGGCACCTTGCCCGCCGGCATGGAAACCACCGTTAAGATCAACTTCAACGATGAGATCCTCTCTTCCGTCGTGTTCGGCTCCATCGACTATGCGATCGACTCGGAAATCCGTTTCGACATCGTCGGCGATGGCATCTTGCTCTATGACTATGCCTCGAAGAACGTCCTCGGAAGAGGCACCCTCGAAATCCTTGAAATCGGCGAATATCATCGCGAGAGCGAAGAGCCCTTCAAGATCGAGCTCGTCGCCCCGGGCAGCAACCCGAACGAAGGCGTTGGCGAACCCGGCAAGGGCAAAAAGAAAAAAGGCTTGAAGAAAGCGAAAAAGGAAAAGGTCGAGAAACCCGCTCCGGTCGCTGAAAAAGCCCCGGTTGAAGAAGAAACTCCGGCTGAAGAAGTCGAAGAACCTTCCGAAGAACCGAAAGAAGAATAATTCTTCAAACAAAAACCCCGGCTGATCCCGGGGTTTTCTTTATCGCTTGAAGGATAAAGCGATCCCATCTTTCTCTTTGATGGGTTCGGTTTGACCCGCGACAAGGGGTCTTAGGTATTCGCGGAAGGCATCGCTCATGCGCGTGTGATCGCATAAGAACTCAGGTGGGATCGGTTTGACCCCGTTGGCGACCTTCTCCGCATCGACGAGAGGATAACTTACTCTGTAAGGATCTCTCGAATCCACGCGGATGGACACCATCTTCCAGGTTTCGCCCGCCAAAGCGGCTTTTACCGCTTCCTTGCCGACTTCGATCGCTTCTTTCTGATCGTTCCCGGCGATCAAGGTCGGGCTGCAACGGGTCGGGATCGATAAGGAGATCCACCGGATATCCAAACCGGTGTCCGCGGATAGTCTTTCGGCGAGCATCGGGCTGACCCCATCCAAAGGACGATGGCCAAACCCGTCGTCTTTGGTGGAATTCTTCCTTTCGAAGGGGATACCCTCGCCCACCATGACGAAGCAACGTTTCTTTTCTTTGTAGATCTTTTGGATGGCTTCTTTGCATTCCTCATAATCGAAGCCGATTTCGGGGAAATAGAACAAATCGGGGCGGAATGGTTCTTCGAGGAGGTCAGGGACCGCCGCGACCCAGCCGGTTTCGCGCCCCATCACTTCGATTAGGACGACTTTGCCTTTGGTGTAAGCCATCCCGTCGATGATGATGGATTGGACGGAGTTGATGATTTGCTTGGCTGCGCTGCCAAAGCCGGGGGTGTGGTCAATCTCCACCAAATCGTTATCCATCGTTTTGGGAACCCCGATAACGCGGATGTCGCTTCCCCGCGATTCAAAGAATCTTCCTAAACGATGGCAGGTGTCCATGGAATCATTGCCCCCATTGACGAGGATATAGCCGATATTACGGGATTCGCAGAAAGCGAGGACGTTGCTCTTATCGCCAGGGCCTAATTTGTGGCGGCTGCTTCCTAAGGCCGCCCCTGGGGTTTGTTTCAGCAATTCGAGTTCTTCCTCAGGAACATCCGTCAAATCGATCAGATCGCCGTTTAGAAGGCCTTCTACGCCGAAATGGGCGCCGTACACTCTATCGATGCGATCTTGGTGCTTTCGGGCCTCTATGACCACGCCATAAAGCGAAGAATTGATGACGGAGGTCGGGCCACCGCTTTGAAGATAGACCAGGGATTTTTTCATGCCACCATTATATACGAGTAAGGTATACTTGCGGAGGAGGCGCTTATGCATCATTTCACCGAATTTGGATTATCCAACACCAAGGAAATGCTGGAACGGGCCGAAAAGGGCCACTATGCCGTCCCGGCTTTCTATCCCATATCAATCGAGCAATTCAATGCGATCGGCGACGTCATCATCGCGACCAAAACCCCGATGATTCTCCTCGCCTCGCCCAATTTATTCCGCCAATTGGAGCCGGCGATGTTATCCCGTCTCGCCCAAGGCCTCGTCGACCGGGTCCGTGAGGCCGGTATTCCCAGCCCGATCGCCCTCCATCTCGACCACGGACATACCTATGAGGAATGCGTCGCGGCGATCGAGAACGGTTTTTCCTCGGTGATGATCGATGGCAGCCTGTTGCCGTTCGAAGAGAACATCGCCCTTGTGAAGAGGGTCGTCGAATATGCCCACCGCCACGACGTCTCCGTCGAAGCGGAGCTCGGCATCCTCTCCGGCGACGAGGAAGATGCCTCGAAAGCGGGCGTCGAAACCCTATATACCGACCCAAATAAAGCCATTGAGTTCATTCGCCGCTCAGGCTGCGACTCATTAGCCATCTCTATCGGCACTCAGCACGGTCTCGTCAAAATGAAACCGAACCCCGATGGCTCGCTCCCCGAACTCCGATATGACATCCTGGATGCCATCGAAAAAGAAATCCCCGACTTCCCCATCGTCCTCCACGGCTCGAGCAACATCGACCGCCGCTTCGTCGAGATGATCAATGAGCATGGGGGCAAAGTGGCCGAAACGGTCGGCATCCCCGATAAGGAAATCAGCAAGGCGGCCACCCGCGGCGTCGCCAAGGTCAACATCGCCACCGACGGTTGGATCTGCGCCTTGGCCCATACCAGAAGGCTGCTCGATGAGCATCCGGAAGCCATCGATAGCAGGGTGTTCACCTTGAAGACCCGGGCGGAGATGAAGGAGCTATATCTCCACAAAATCAACGTCTTAGGAAGCGCCAACCATTATTACGAATAAAAAATATCCCGACAAATCGCCGGGATATTTTTTGTTTTCGTGATTAGTCGACCCAACGGACGAGGGTGACTTGGGCATTGTCGCCTTTGCGGGCGCCAAGCTTATAAACGGTCGTGTAACCGCCGTTGCGGGAGGCATAGCGCGGCGCAATCTCGTTGAAGAGTTTGTTGAGGGCGCTGACGCCTTTCTCATCGGCGATGCCGTTGCGGAGAACGCGGGCGGCCTGACGGCGGGCGGCGACATCTCCTTTTTTGCCCAAAGTGACCATCTTGTCGGCCAAGGAAACGAGTTCCTTGGTGACGCCGGAGGTGACTTTGACCTGGCCGTGGACGATGAGTTCGCTCACGACGTTGCGAAGCATGGCCTTGTTCTTCGAAGGGGTATAAGCCGCTTTGAAGCGAACGCCGGTCTTGCCATGCACGTTCTTTCTACCTTGTGCTGCCATAAATTATTCTCCTACGCTGTCGCGGAAGTGGAGCCCGACGGAAGCGAGCTTATCCTTGACTTCTTTGAGCGACTTCTTGCCAAGGTTGCGGACTTTCATCATTTCGCCTTCGCTCTTTTGGGTGAGTTCCATGACGGTGCTGATGCCAGCGCGCTTGAGGCAGTTGTTGCTCCGGACCGAGAGATCGAGTTCTTCGATCATCATGTCCTGATATTTGTTCTCTTCGACTTTGACTTCCTCTTTGATGAGTTTGAAGCGTTCCACCACTTCGTCGAGGCGGATGAACTTCTCGAAGTGAGCGATGAGAAGTTTCGAAGCGAGAGCCAAGGCCTCATCCGGTTTGATGGAGCCATTGGTGGTCACTTCGATGGTGAGTTTATCGAATTTGCTGTCGTGGCCGACACGTGTCGGATCGACCGCGTAGGCGACTTTGACGACAGGGGAATAGTTGCTGTCGGTCGGGATGCAGCCGACATTTTCGATCTTGCGCTCTTCCTTGTTCGCCTTGCCGGTGACATAGCCACGGCCTTGGGCGACGTAGATGGTCATCTTGATGTGGCCATTCTCGTTGAGATGGGCGATCTCGAGTTCCGGGTTGATGACTTTGACGAGGGCCGGGAGTTCGATGTCGCCGGCGGTCAAGGTGCCAGGACCCTGGAAGTCGACTTCTAAGCGTTTGATCACGTTCGCATCGTCTTCGACTTTGAGGACGAGGTCCTTCAGGTTGAGGATGATCGCCGTGACATCTTCTTCGATGCCAGGGAGGGAAGAAAATTCGTGGCGGACGCCTTCGATTTCGACCGCGTAGACGCTGGCGCCGGGAAGGGCGCTCAGAAGGACGCGGCGGAGGGCGTTGCCGACGGTGAGGCCGAAGCCTCTTTCGAGGGGTTCGATGACGAACTTGCCATAGTGGGCGGCTTCGTCGTTGTCCTCGACGCGGATATCAAACGGTTGGAAGGGATTGGGAAGTTGAAGTTCTTTGACGTTTTCGTTAGCCATTATATTTTTAAACCTCCTGATAATGAGCTGTCTGAATGTTTGCTATCCAAGGGGATAGTAATGGTTAGCCTCTCGGACGTTTCGGAGGACGGCAGCCATTATGGGGAATCGGGGTGGTGTCGGTGATGGAAAGAACTTGAAGTCCGGCGACACCGAGGGCGCGGATGGCGCTTTCGCGGCCGGGTCCGGGACCCTTGACTTCGACGTCAACCTGGCGGAGGCCCTGATCGAAGGCGCTCTTGCCAGCCGCTTCGCCGGCGAGCTGCGCGACGAACGGAGTGCTCTTTTTCGCGCCGTGGTAGCCGAGGGCACCGGCGCTGGACCAAGCAATAACGTTACCCTGAGGATCGGTGATGGTGATGATGGTGTTATTGAAGGTGCTGTGGATGTGCGCGACGCCACGCGTAAAACTGCGCTTGACTTTCTTCTTGCGGGCGGTCGTTTTCTTCGCTGCTTTAGCCATGAATCATATCCTCCTTTCCTTAGCGGGTCGCCATCTTCTTGTTGGCGATGGTCTTTCTCTTACCCTTGCGGGTACGGGCATTGGTCTTGGTGCGCTGACCGCGGACCGGAAGACCTTTCTTATGACGGATGCCGCGATAGCAGCCGATTTCGGTGAGGCGCTTGATGTTGAGCGCGACTTCACGGCGGAGATCGCCTTCGGTCTTGTGTTTCGCGACTTCGGTGCGGATGGCGGTTAATTGCTCATCGGTCAGGTTCTTGACGCGGATGTCTTCGCTGACTTTCGCGTCGGCTAAAATCTTTTTGGCGGTCGCCGGGCCGATACCGTAGATGTAGGTAAGGCTGATGACGACGCGTTTCTCATTGGGTATATCAACCCCACTAATACGTGCCATAGTTTGTTGTGACTCCTTTTAGTGATTAACCTTGTCTCTGCTTGTGCTTCGGATTGGAGCAGATGCACATGACCACGCCATGGCGGCGGATGATCTTGCACTTATCGCAGATCGGTTTGACAGATGGTCTGACTTTCATAAATGCTACTCCTAGTTTTTGAATCGGAACGTAATACGCCCGCGTGTTAAATCATAAGGTGAGAACTGGACGGTGACCCGATCACCGGGGAGAATGCGGATGTAATGCATCCGGATTTTGCCCGAAACGCAGGCTTGGACCACCGCGCCATTGGCAAGTTTCACCTTGAAGTTGGCGTTGGGCAGTGTCTCCAACACCGTGGCTTCCATCTCTAAACACTCTTCTTTGGCCAAATTGTTTCTCCTTTCATCGAATCGTGAGGATTTCGTATCCCTCTTTGGTGACTACGAGCGTGTTCTCGTAGTGGGCGCTGATGCGGCCGTCCTTTGTGACGGTCGTCCAGCCATCCCCGAGGGTTCGCAAAGCAGGTTTGCCTTCCATGACCATCGGTTCGATGGCGAGCGTCATCCCGGCTTTGAGGACCGGGCCGGTCCCTGGCTTTCCATAGTTGGGGATCGAGGGATCTTCGTGCATGTCGCGGCCGATGCCGTGCCCCGTGAATTCGCGGGGGACGCTGTAACCATTCTTTTCGACGGTTTGCTGGATGGCATGTTCGACGTCGCCGAGGGGGGTGCCTTCCTTGATGAGGGCCACCGCGTTCCAGAACGCTTCCTCGGTGACGCGGATGAGGCGATGCGCGTTTTCCTTGCAGATGCCCACCGGATAGGTCCGGCACGCATCGGCGCAGTAACCGTTTTTCCTCACCACGATGTCAATCGAGATGATATCCCCATCGCGCAAGATGCGCTTTGAGGATGGAATCCCGTGAAGCAGGACCTCGTTGATGCTCGCGCAGATCGCGCCGGGATAACCGTAGTAACCGCGTTCGGCGGAAGCTCCGCCCATATCGATCATGATTTTCTCGGCGATATCGTTGAGTTCCTGGGTGCTGACCCCCGGCTTGATGACCTCCGCCATCTTGGCGAAGACCGCGTCGCAGATCAGTCCTGCTTCGCGCATGAGGGCGACCTCACGCGGAGATTTGATGACGATCACTTCGCGCCTCCGAGATGGGCTTTGATCTCCATCTTCAAGGGCTCGAGGCCGACCGTTCCATCGAAGTCAGCGAGTAAGCCCGCTGCCTTGTAGAAGTCAAGGAGCGGAGCGGTGCTCGCGTAGTAGTTCCCGAGGCGGACGGCGAAGCTTTCGGCGTTGTCGTCTTTGCGCTGAATGAGAGCGGCGCCGCAGTAATCGCAGATGCCGTCTTTCTTCGGCTTCATCGAGTTGACGTTGAAGCTCGCGCCGCATTTGGGGCACACTCTCCGCCCGGCGATGCGAGCGATGAGGACCTCATCGGGACAAGAGATGTTTATGACATGCGTCGGTCGGATGCTTTCGCCCATCTTGGCGAGGGCTTCGGATTGCGGGATCGTGCGCGGGAACCCGTCGAGCAGGTAGCCGTTCGCGCAATCGGGCTGCGACAGACGCTCTTCCACCAACCGGCAGGTGAGCTCGTCCGAGACGAGGTCACCGCGGTTGATGATGTCTTTGATTTTGTTTCCAAGCTCCGAACCGGAAGCCATCGCTTCCCGGAACATGTCGCCCGTGGAGATGTGGGGCACGCCGTAATCGGCGGCCATCCACTGGGCGTGGGTGCCTTTGCCAGCCCCCGGGGGCCCCATGAGAATGATATTCTTCATCGTGATGCCTCCGCTTTCGCTTGTTCGAAGCTCTTGCCGGCGAGAAGACCGTCGATCTGGGCGTTAAGCTCGAGAGCCACGCCGACGATGATGATGAGGCCGGTGCCGCCGATCGCAAGACTGTTATCCCCGTCAAAGACGTTGGTAATGGTCAAGATGATCGGCAGGGCGGCGATGAGGACAAGGGCCCACGCACCGATGAAGGTGACGCGGTTGAGAACCTTGCCGACATAACGCTCGGTCTCTTTGCCGGGGCGGACGCCAGGAATGTAGGCGCCGCTCTTTTGGAAGTTCTCCGCCAGTTTGGCCGGATCGATCTCCATCTGCGAATAGAAGAAGGAGAAGGCCAAGATGAGGAGGAGATAGATGATGAGACCCCAGTCCATTTGCCAATGGCCGCCATTGAACCACGGCATGGTAACGGTCTCGTTATAGTTGAAGATCTTCATCCAGTTGGCTTGCGCCGCATCGGCTGAGATGAAGCTGGCGATGACGGCCGGAGCCGCCATGATCGACGAAGCGAAGATGACGGGGATAACGCCGGCGCTATTGACCTTGATGGGCAAGAACGAGGCGCGGGCCATCGATTGATTGCCGCCTTTGTTGGCGTGCTGCACCGGGATCTTTCTCCGGCTGAGCTCGATGAAGACGACGAATCCGACAATGAGGACCATCGCCAAGATGTAGAGCACGAATTGGAAGGATCCGCGGACCAACTCGCCGCTGGAACGCGACATGTTGTTGGTGATCCACTTGCCCCAAGCCGTCGTGATCTGCGTCGGTAAGGAACGGACGCAGCCGGCGAAGATGAGGACGGAGATGCCATTCCCGAGACCTTTTTCGGTGATTTGGTCACCGAGCCACATCGCGAGCATCGCCCCGGCAAGGAGGATGGTGACGATATAGGCGTAGGTCCAGAAGCTCTGCTGCAGCGTAATCGTGATGTAGGAACTGTTTTCCATCGTCTTGATGATGCCGTAGCCCTGCACCGCTCCGAGGAGCAAAGTGAGGTAACGGGTCGCCATGGCGATTTTCTTGCGGCCGTATTCGCCCTGCTTGCTTAACTCAGTGAGGGCAGGCAAGACGTCTTTCGACAGCAATTGAACGATAATCTGGGCGGTAATATAGGGCGAGACCCCTAACGCGAACACGGAGAAGTTGCTTAACGCGCCGCCTCCGAGCAGGTTCATTATGGCTAAGGGTGATCCCGAATTGACCATCTCTTCCATTTGGGAAGGGTCAACGCCCGGAACATGAATCGCCGCCCCGATCCGCATGACGAGAAGGATCATGATCGTGAAGAAAATACGATTCACAATCTCTTTGTTTTTGAAGATCGAGACGAACTTTTTCATTACTTAATTACCTCAGCCTTCCCGCCCCTGGCTTCGATGGCGGCTTTCGCCGACGCACTGAAAGCATGGGCTTTGACGGTCAGACTCTTTTCAAGAGTGCCCTTCCCAAGAATTTTAACCCCGGAGAGGGTTTTCTTGACAATGCCTTTCTCGATGAGTTTCTCGACCGTGACTTCCTCGCCGTCTTTGAAGACGTTGAGTTTGTCGAGGTTGACGATCGCGTATTCGACGCGATTGATGTTGGTGAAACCAAACTTCGGAAGACGGCGGTTGAGGGGCATCTGGCCACCTTCGAAGCCGTTCTTCTTGGTGTGGGCGTGGGCGCCCTGACCTTTCTGGCCTTTGCCAGCGGTCTTGCCGTTGCCGGAGCCGAGGCCCTGGCCTTTGCGGAAATGCTCAAACTTCGAGCCGGGGACGACCTTGAGGTCGCTAAGTGAGTTTGCCATTATTTGTTACCTCCCTCGGGTTTTTTCTCGAAACGCGGTTTGCGCGGAGCGGGGCGGACGGCCTTGACTTCTTCCTCGGTCTTGAGACCGCGGAGCACCATGACTTTGCCGAAGTCCTTTAAGGAACGGAGGCCGCTATCGGTGGCGCGGATGACGTTGATCGGGGTGCGGGAGCCATAGACTTTCGAGACGACGTTCTTGACGCCGGCGAGCTCCAAGATGGCACGGACGGCGCCACCGGCGATGATTCCGGTGCCGGCCGGGGCCGGTTTGAGGAGGACGCGGGTGTCACCGAATTTGCCGAACACTTCGTGGGTGATCGTACCGCTCTTGGTCAAATGGATGGTGTAGGTGTTCTTTTTGGCGGCCGACAAGGCTTTCTTGACGGCATCGGGCACCTCACCGGATTTGCGGAGGGCGAAACCATATTTGCCGTGTCCGTCGCCGATGACGACGAGGGCATCGAAACGCATGTGTTTGCCACCCTTTTCGGTGCGGCTGATGCGGTTGATGTTGACGACGCGGTCTTGGTATTCATCGCCTTCGCCACGGCGGAAGCCACCGCGTCCGCCACGGCGTTCGCCGGGACGGCCTTTGTGGTCGCCGAATTTGCGATCGCCCGGGCGGCCGGCGCTATAGGAACCATGGGGTTCGCGGCGCGGGTTGCCGGTCGGACGTTCTTTGTTCTCGGAGGGAGCGGGGGCCGCGGCTTGTTCCGCGACTTCGACTTTCTTTTCTTCTTCCATAAGTATCTCTCCTTAGAAGAGGAGCCCTCCTTTTCTGGCGGCGTCGGCCAAGGCGGCGACGCGGCCGTGGTAATCATAACCGCCGCGGTCAAAGACCACTTTGGTGATGTTCTTCTCTTTGGCTTTGGCGGCGAGGTCGGCGCCGACTTTGGCCGCGCCTTCCTTGTTGCCGCCATCGGTCAGCTTAAGGGCGACCGAGCTCGAGGCGCAAAGGGTAACGCCTTTGACGTCGTCGATGATCTGGGCTTCGATGTTCTTGTTGCTGCGGAAAACGACAAGACGCGGGCACTCGGCGGTGCCGCTCACTTTTTCGCGAACGCGTTGGTGACGGCGCTGGCGAACCGAATTGCGAGACTCTTTATGAATCATGTCTTATCTCCTTTCCTTACTTCTTGCCCGTGGCGGCTCTCTTACCGACTTTCTTGATCATCTTCTGGCCCTTGTAATGGACGCCTTTGTTTCCATAGGGGTCGGGACGATGCTTGTCGTAGATGAGCGCCGCGGTCTGACCGACGTGCTGCTTGTCGCAGCCTTCGACGACGATGTGGGTTTCATCGGGGCAGCTGATGGTCGTGTATTTGCCGACCGGCGCCACGGTGATGTTATGGCTGTAGCCAAGGAACATGACCACCGCACCGTTCTTGACGGAGGCGCGGTAACCGGTTCCGTTGAGCTCAAGCTCTTTCTTCCAGCCTTCGCTGACGCCTTTGACGGCGTTGTGGAGGTTGGCGGCAACCGTACCATGGTTGGGGGTGCCTTCGACGAGAGGGCTCACGGATAACGTTCCATCGGTCAGAGAGACGCTCACGTCACTGGAAATGTGGACGTTTACTTCGCCTTTCGGACCTTTGACGATGGCCGTCCCGTCCTTGAGTTCATAGCTGACTCCGGACGGAAGAGTAATGGGTTTCAATCCAATTCTACTCATATCGGGTTCCTCTCTTTCTTACCAGACGTAGCAGAGGACTTCGCCGCCGACGTTGGCCTTGCGGGCTTCCGCGTCGGTGAGCAAGCCTTTGCTCGTGGAGATGATCGCGATGCCTAGACCACCGAGAACGCGGGGGAGTTTGTCCACCGAGGCGTTGGCGCGGAGGCCGGGCTTCGAGATGCGCTTGAGACCGGTGATGACACGCTCGCCAGTCGGGCCGTATTTGAGGACGACGGTCAAGGATTTCTTGGTGCCTTCCCCTTCGACGACGACGTCATTGACGAAGCCTTCTTTCTTAAGGATCTCAGCGATAGCGACTTTGATGTTGCTGTGCGGCATGGAGACCGATTCGTAGCGTAACGCGTTGGCGTTGCGGATGCGGGTCAGCATGTCAGCGATAGGATCTGCATTCATGTTCTGGGTCTCCTTTCTTTACCACGATGCCTTCTTCATGCCGGGGATTTCGCCCTTGTAGGCGAGCTCGCGCAGGCAGATGCGGCATAAACCGAATTTACGGATGACACCATGCGGGCGGCCGCAGCGCTTGCAGCGCGTGTAGGCCCGGGTGCTGAATTTAGCGGGACGTTCGCATTTGACTTTCAAACTTGTCTTAGCCATTGCTTCTCTCCTTATTTCTTGAACGGCATGCCGATGAGCTCGAGGAGGCTATAAGCTTCTTCGTCGGTCTCAGCGGTCGTGACGATGACGATGTCCATGCCGCGGATTTTGCTCACCTTGTCGTAATCGATTTCCGGGAAGATGAGCTGTTCCTTGACGCCCAAGGTATAGTTGCCGTGGCCGTCGAAGGAGTTCTTGCTCACGCCGCGGAAGTCGCGGACGCGAGGAAGCGAGATGGAGACGAGTTTATCAAGGAACTCGTACATCCGGAGGCCGCGAAGGGTGACCTTGCAGCCGATGGATTGTCCTTCGCGGACCTTGAAGGTCGCGATGGATTTCTTCGCTTTGGTGATGACCGGTTTCTGGCCGGAGAGGATGATGAGGTCGTTGACCGCATCTTCAAGGGCCTTTTCGTTCTGGGTCGCTTCACCGACGCCGACGTTGATGACGATCTTCTCGAGTTTCGGAGCCTGCATGACGGAGGTGTATCCGTACTTGGCGACCAAGGCCGGGACGATCTCAGACTTGTATCTGGCCTGCAAACGGTTTTGATATTCTGCCATCTTTCGTTCCCTCCTTATTTCTGCTCGAGGCTCGTCCCAGAGCCACCGACGCGGATCTTTTTGCCATTCACGACCTTCTTATGGACGCGGGTGGCCTTTTTGGTTTTCGGATCGATGAGAGCCACTTTGGAAGCGTCGATCGGGACATAGATGTCGAGGATCGAGCCTTCGGTGGTCTGCTGATTCGGTTTGTTGTGCTTTTTGTGGACATTCACGCCCTCAACGACAACTTTGTTGAGTTTCGGGTAGACGGCCTGAACGACGCCGGTCTTGCCCTTATCGTCTCCGGAGAGAATGATCACTTTATCGCCTTTTTTGATATTCATGACATTTCCTCCTTATAAGACTTCGATCGCCAAGGAGACGATCTTCATATAACCCTTTTCGCGGAGTTCGCGGGCGACCGGTCCGAAGACGCGGGTGCCAACGGGATTGCCTTCGGCATCGATGATGACGAGCGCGTTGTCATCGAAGGCGATGGTCGAGCCATCGCGGCGAAGGACGGGTTGTTTGACGCGGACGATGACGCCCTTGACGACCTGGCCTTTTTTGACCTTGCCGTTCGGGGCGGCGTCTTTGACCGAGCACATGACGATGTCGCCAAGGCTCGAGAATTTGCGGCGGCTGCCACCGAACTGGCGGAAGACGCGGACGCTGCGGGCACCGCTGTTATCGGCGACCACAAGATTCGTTTCGTTCTGAACCATAGGTTACTCAGCCTCCTTCTCCACCGTGCCCTCGGCGATTTCGAGCGCTTCTTCGGCGGCTGCGACTTCTTCGATGGCGATGGCTCTCTTATCGATGCTGACGAGACGGAAGCGCTTGGTGGCGCTCATCGGGCGGCAAGCGGCGATGGTGACGAGGTCACCGACCTTGGCTTCGCCCTTCTCATCATGGGCATAGAATTTCTTTTCGTAACCGACACGCTTCGCGTAGATCGGATCGTTACGTTTGGTGGAAACCGTCACGGTGATGGTTTTGGCGTTGTTCGCAGAGGTAACGACGCCTTGGAACGTGGTTCTGTTATTTCTTTCCATCGTTATTCTCCTTTATCGTTCGATTTGGAGGGCGCGTTCCCTCTTGACGGTTTCGGCTTTGGCGATGTCCTTGCGGACCGCCTTGATTTCTTCGCCGTGTTCGAGCTGGCCGACCGCTTGTTTGCGGCGGAGTTCGAATAGCTGTTGGCGGAGGCTCGCGAGCTTTTCATCGAGCTCTTGAGCGGTTAATTCTCTAAGTTCGCTGACTTGCATCGCTTATTCTCCTTTTTCTTCTTTGCCGACGACTTTGCAACGGATCGGAAGCTTGAAGCTCGCCATGCGGAGGGCTTCCTTCGCGAGATTGCCGTCGATGCCGCCGATTTCGAAGAGCACTTTGCCGGTCTTGACGACGGCGACCCAGCTCTCCGGGCTGCCTTTGCCGGAACCCATACGGACTTCGGCCGGCTTCTTGGTTTTGGCAAGATGCGGGAAGATGCGGATCCAGATCTGGCCGGCACGGTTGGTGTAACGGCTGAGGACGATACGGGCGCTTTCGATCTGACGGTTGGTCAGATAGCAACCCTCGAGGGCGACGAGACCGTATTCGCCGAAGTCGATGTTGGTGCCGCCTTTGGCATGGCCTTCGTACTTAAGGCTATGCGGGCGACGATACTTAACGCGATTTGGCTGTAGCATTGTTGCGGTCTCCTTCCTTCTTTTCGGCTTCGCCCTTGCGAGCGGAGCGGCAGCACCAGACCTTGACGCCGATCCTACCATAAGAGGTATGAGCGTCCACGTGCGCGAAGTCGATGTCGGCGCGGAGGGTCTCAAGAGGAACGACGCCCTCTTTGTAGCCTTCGCGGCGGGCGATTTCGGCGCCGCCTAAGCGGCCTTGGCACTGGGTGCGGCAACCTAAGGCGCCGGCCTTTCTCATGCGCTGGATGGCTTTCTTCTGGGTGCTGCGGAACGATTGACGGTTCTCGAGCTCAGAGGCGATCCATTTGGCGATGAGGGTGGCGTCGAGGTCGGGATCCTTCACTTCGACGATGTCGATGCGGAGGGTGCCGGATTTGACGATTTTGCCAAGTTCCTTGCGGATGCGGGCGATATTGGCGCCGTCTTGGCCGATGATGACACCCGGGCGGGCGACGTGGGCGGTGACGATGACTTTGTAGCCATTCTCGCCTTTGACGCGGCCGATGTCGATGTGGCTGACCATCGCGTCTTTCAGATTGGGTTCGAGGTAATTGCGGATCGCGATATCCTCCCAGAGGAGCGGACCGTATTCCTTTTTGGAAGCGAACCAATTGGATTCCCAGCCACGGTTGATGCCGACGCGAAGGCCGACTGCGTTAACTTTCTGTCCCATAAATTCGCTTATCTCCTTTCTTTGACGACGACGCGGAGGTGCGACATCCTCTTCCAGACCGGGGAGGCGCTGCCCTTGGCGCGCGGGGTGTATCTCTTCATTTTCTTACCATCGGAAGCCTGGATCTCGGCGACGTAGAGAAGGTCGCCGTCCAAGTTGAAGTTGTTGGTGGCGTTGGCCGCCGCGGACTTGATGGCTTTGTAGATGGGAAGCGCGGCGCTCTTATTGAGATGTTTGAGGAGCGCGAGCGCTTCGTTGACGTTGCGGCCGCGGACGTAGTCGGCCACGAGGCGCATTTTGCGCGGGGTGACGCGGATGTCGCGGGCGACGCAGGTCGCTTCGGTGACCGGGGCCTTGACGGGCTTCGGTTCTTCCTTTTTCGCTTCGGCCTTCGGGGCAGCGGGTTTCTTGGCGGCCGGCTTTTTGGCCGGGGCTTTCTTCGTCGCCGCTTTCGGGGCTTCTTCGACGACCGGTTCCGCCTTCGGGGCTTCGACCTTGGGGGCTTCTTCTTTCGGGGCGGCCGGTTTCTTGGCCGGGGCCTTCTTGGCGGCCGGTTTCTTTTCCGCCGCCGCTTTCGGAGCAGCCTTCTTGGCTACGGGTTTCTTTTCTTCTTCTGCCATTGTTGCTCACTCCTTATTTCTTCGCGGCTCTGTCTTCGGCGTTGTTGCCGTGATGGCCGGGGAAGTTGCGGGTTGGGGCGAATTCGCCCAACTTGTGGCCGACCATGTCTTCGGTGACATAGACGGTGATGTGTTCTTTGCCGTTATAAACGGCGAAGGTGTGTTCGACGAAGGCGGGATAAATCGTCGAACGGCGGGACCAAGTCTTGATGATCTCTTTCTTGCCGGACTTCTGGAGGGCTTCAACCTTCTTAAGAAGGTATTCATCCACGAACGGTCCTTTTTTGCTAGAACGTGCCATGACTTTCTATCTCCTTTCCTTATTTGCCCTGGCTCTTGCGGCGCATGATGAGGCGGCTGGAGCTGAGCTTCGATTTGCGGGTCTTCACACCCTGGCTCTTCTTACCCCAAGGGGTACGCGGAGCATCGCGGCCGACAGGGCACTTGCCCTCACCACCACCATGGGGGTGGTCGACCGGGTTCATCGCGGAACCGCGGACGGTCGGGCGGATGCCTTTGTGGCGGGTGATGCCGGCTTTGCCGACGTTGACGAGGTTGTGGTCCTCGTTGCCGACGGCGCCGATGGTGGCGCGGCAGTTGCCGAGCACTTTGCGGACTTCGCTGGAAGCCAAGCGGAGAATGACGTAGTTGCCGTCAGCGCCGAGCTTCTGGGCGGAGGTGCCGGCGCTGCGGCACATCTGGCCGCCGCGTCCGGGCATGAGCTCGATGTTATGAACGAGCGTGCCATCGGGGATGTTGCGGAGTTCGCAGCAGTTGCCGACTTTGATGTCGGTCGCTTCGCCGGAGACGAGGACGTCGCCGACTTTGACTCCGCTCGGAGCGATGATGTATCTCTTCTCGCCATCGGCGTAGGCCAAGAGGGCGATGAAGGAGGTGCGGTTCGGATCGTACTCGATCGCCTTCACGGTCGCGGGGATGTTGTCCTTGCGGCGACGGAAGTCGATGACGCGGTAACGATTCTTGTTGCCACCGCCATGATGGCGGCAGGTGATGACTCCTTGATTGTTGCGGCCACCGGTATGTTTCTTCGGGGCCAGCAATGCTTTTTCAGGAGTGGCTTTGGTGATGCCTTCGTAGCTGAGGGTCGTCATATGGCGGCGGCTCGGCGTGTACGGGCGATATGATTTGATTGCCATTTTCTTTCTCCTATAGTGGATTCTTTACAAACAAACTTTGTTTGAGGGTGTGCCTTACTCCTTGAAGAGGTCGATCGCACTGCCTTCGGCAATGGTGATGATCGCCTTCTTGTATCCGCCGACGATGCCTTTGTAACGGCCGCCGCGGCTCTTTTCTTTCGGCTTCTGATTCACGACCTTGACGTCAATGACCTTGACTTCGTAGAGGCGCTGGAAGCTGTCTTTGATCTCGATCTTGTTGGCGTAGTCGCTGACTTTGACCGTGACCTTGTTCTCGTTTTGGAGGAGAGCCATCGTTTTCTCGGTGATGACCGGGGCGAGGATGACTTTGTAGTCGTGTTCGGTCGGGGCGGCGAAGGATTTCTTCGCTTCTTCGACGACCGCTTCTTTCTTCTTGGCCATTATTCAAGTCCTCCTTCGATCGCCTTGATGCCAGCTTTGCTGACGACGACCGACTTGCAATTGAGCAGATCGACGACCGACACGTTGCCGAGCGGGCGGACGATCACTTTGCCGATGTTGCGGGCGCTCTTGACGACGTTCTCATTCTCGCCATCGACGATGAGGAGGGTCTTGCCTTCCGCTTTGATCGCGGTAAGAGCCGCGGCGAAGGCTTTGGTGCTGACCTTCTCGGCCTTGAGCTCATCGACGATGATGAGGCCTTCGGCTGCCTTCTGGCTGAGGACGGTCTTATACGCGAGCGCATGCGCTTTCTTATTTTGGCTAACCTTATAGTTCTGGTTGCCATCCGGTCCGAACACCTTGCCGCCGCCGACCCAGATCGGGGAACGGCTGCTGCCGGCGCGGGCGCGGCCAGTGCCTTTCTGTCTCCAGGGCTTTTTGCCGCCGCCGGAAACTTCGTGGCGCTTTTTGGTTTTGGCGGTCGCCTGACGGGCGTTGGCTTGTTCGGTCACGACAGCGTCATGAACGACTTGCTCGTTGGCTTCTTTGATGCCGAACACCGCAGCGCTGAGGGTGACGGTTCCAGCATCTTCGCCGGTGAGAGTAACGACCGGCAATTTGATTGTTTTCGCAGCCATCGTTATTCTCCTTTCTCTTCATGGCTCACCAATTCTTTGACGACGGGTTTGCCGAATTGGGTGAGGGCGGCGCTGCGGACGACCACGAGGGATTTCTTCGGGCCGGGGACGGCGCCTTTGATGAGCATGTAATTCTTTTCGGCGTTGACCTCGACCACGGTGAGGTTGAGGATCGTCGCCTGACGGGGGCGCCAATGACCGGACATTTTCTTGCCGGGGATGACGCGGTTGTTGTCACGGCCGTTGTTCGCGAACGAACCGACGCCGCGGTGGTAACCGGAACCATGCGCTTTCGGACCGATGTGGTGATGATAGCGTTTGATGGTGCCGACATAACCATGGCCTTTGGTGGTGCCGATGACATCGACGACTTCGCCGCTAGCGAAGATGCCGACATTGATCTCTTCGCCAACGTTCTTGGCGTAGATTTCATCGCCTTGGAGCTCGATGAGATTCTCTTTCGGGCTCACGCCGGCCTTCTCGAAGATGCCGAGTTCCGGCTTGCTGAGGCGCTTGGCCTCAATGTCTTCATAGCCGACCTGAAGGGCTTCGTAGCCATCTTTCTCGATGGTTTTCTTTTGGATGACGACGTTCGGGAGCACCTCGATGACGGTGACCGGATACATCGTTCCGTCTTTCGCGAAGACCTCGGTCATGCCCATTTTTCTTCCGATGATGGATTTCATGTTTGGGGTCCTCCTTATAACTTGATGTCGATATCGACGCCGCTGGGAAGGTCGAGCTTCCGAAGTTGCTCCACCGTTTCCTTCTGCGGATTGACGATGTCGATCAATCTCTTGTGGGTACGGATTTCGAATTGCTCACGGCTATCCTTGTACTTGAAGGTAGCGCGGAGAATCGTGTACACCTGCTTTTCGGTGGGAAGAGGGATCGGCCCCTTCACACTCGCACCGGTCTTTTTTGCAACTTCGATGATCTTCTCAGCCGATTGGTCGAGGATCGCGTGATCGTAAGCTTGCAAACGGACGCGGATGGTTTTGTTCGCCATGAATTTTCCTCCTTACGTAATTTCTTCAGACTTCCGGCGTTTTGCTCCGTGTGAGTTCCCTGAGGTCCCCCATAGCGGACAACGCTTATGGGTGTGTCAGCAACATCCCACTTCAACGCAGACGCCAGCGAGGGAAACTATATGCCTACGCGTATAGGTATGCAACCGAAAACTACAAATAAAATGTGAAAAATAGTCGAAACCATCGACATTATTGGTGACGGGCATCCCAAAAAAGCTAGGAGTTATCGGTTTTTCTCATTTTATTGTGCTCGGTGCACAAAGTTTTGTAAATATCAGTATTTAATATCGGTCTTATATAAGTCGAGAACCGTAATTTTCTTTTGGGAAACATCGCAGCCTACAAAAATTACGGAATACTTGCCAGGCGCGACATTGGTTGGGTTAAAAACACCATCCGACGGCAAATACACAAAGAATCGTTTGAGGTTCATAACATACGGCCAAAAACTATCAGGAAGCAACCCTTTTGAGGCGGGCGGAAGACTACTCAGCCAAATATTCCATTTGGTTTCGTTTGCAAATGTTTCTAATTCCGAGTCATTCAATATTTTTGCGTTTCCAAATCTGCCCCCAAAAAGAGTGACCGATCGCGCATCGGTCTCAGACGGCAAGGCGATGCCAGTAGAGTGAGAAACATTTTCCAAGAAAGCTCCGGTTGTGTCTATTTTGAATGCCATACTCGATAAGCCAATTACAAGCATGTATGTGGAGGCAATCACACCAATTACAATATTTTTTTGATTTTTCCCCCCCTCGTTTGCGCATGATCATTCCAAAAATTAGCGAACCTAGCGGAATGACGGCAAATAAGGCAATAATCCACATATATCCAAAACCGGCAAGTCCGAAAAAATCCGCATCGCCAATCAGGGCGGCAATGGTAAAAGCAATGGGGCCAGCAATGATTGAGGCAACAAATAGTAGAATTCCTAGGACGTGCATAGATTGTTCCTCCGATATCAACGATGTGGTGTTATGTTCAATTTCAACAATAGAAAAGACGCTGCCACTCTGCTCTAAAATGGTTTTCAATGAGATTGTTTTTCGTCCTTAAGTTCGATGCCCCAAGGCAAAAGCGCATGTTTAAAGCCATGGATGAAAGGCTCATCACTGCAAGTCTCCTTGATCGCCTGAACCACCTTCGGAGAGGGCTGAAAAACAATTTTGGAACCATCGAGAAAACAAATAACTATCCTGGAAATCCAAATATGTTTTGCACCAAATTTCAGCACAAATCTTGGCAGAACTTTAAATTCAACCGCTTCGGCCCATTTAAATCTAACTCGCTTGTTTAACTGCTTCTGAGTGATTCCTTCAGAATTAAATGCAATTGGACGATTCCACGAAAAGAAGAGCCCTATGAAAGCCACGATTCCATTGATGAGGAACAGAGAAACAATGATGATAAGACAAATTTTTTTGGTCATGGCCGCCTTAAAGAATAAAGTGCTGATGAGCGCAATGCCAAGAAGCAAATAAATGACGGATTGCATAACCCAAACAAAATAACATGGTGAGAACCATGACGTTTTTTTGTCATGCCCAAGAGGCTTGGGTTTTTGTTCAGAGGAGGACATCAATCAATTTTAACAAACTCAGCAATACAACACTAGCGTTCCTTGCGGTTCGCGAGGCTATATTCGCACCCGCAGTAATTCTGATTGTATAAATCGTAGCGGAGGCGGATCTCTTTTCCCCTAAGCACTCCGTTATCTTTCTTGAAGTCGCTATAGAAGTATTTGCAGTTCGGATGATCCTTCTCTAGTTCCTTGCCGATGAGATTCATGACTTGGCTGTTTTTCTGGCGGGACACGGTCATGACGGTCGTGAAATAGTCATACCCATGTTGGTCGGCATAGTCATAGGCTTCCGCCATTCGCTTCCGGTAGCAGATCTGGCAACGGTTCAAACCCTCGCGTTCTTCGGCGAACGGAACGAGGTCCTGGCGATAGGTCTCATAGTCATAAGGCGGCACGATCAATTCGATCTCGTATCCTTTGTCCCGTTTGTAATTGGCAATCAGCTTACGGACTTCGGCCAAACGATGGTCGAATTCCTCTTTCGGATAGATGTTCGAATTGTTGTAGTAAATCGTCACATCGAAAACGGGGCATAGGAAATCAAGCGGCCAGCAGGCGCAGGGACCGCAGCAGACATGGAAAAGCAGCTTCGGCCGTTTCCCACTCGCCTTGATTTTTTCTATTTCATCGAGGCTTTGCAGGTAATAATTCGTTTTTTGCGGAGGTAATTCAATCATCTTCTGGCCCAATATTCGCTTTCCCATATATGAACATCGCGTCGCCGAACGAGAAGAAACGATAACGTTCTTTGACCGCTTCAGCGTAGCACGATAAGGTGAATTTCCGTCCCATAAACGCGGACACCAACATGATGAGGGTGCTCTTGGGAAGGTGGAAATTCGTGATCAAAGCATCCACCGCTTTGTACTTGTAACCCGGGGAGATAAAGATACTCGTATCATCATCACAGGCAACGAATTTGCCGTACTTGGCATAGACGGATTCCAAGGTGCGGACCGAGGTTGTTCCCACCGCGATGATGCGCCGGCCTTCGGCTTTGGCTTTATTGAGGACCGAGGCGGCTTCCTCGCTCATGACATAGGACTCACTGTGCATGACATGGTCTTTGGTGTCTTGAACTTTGACCGGGCGGAATGTCCCCAAACCGATGTTTAAGGTGACGTCCACCACTTCGACGCCTTTGGCTTTCAGAACATCAAATAAGGCTTCGGTGAAATGGAATCCCGCCGTAGGCGCTGCGGCGCTTCCGGGCACTTTGGCGTAGACGGTTTGATAGTCGTCTTTGTTCTCGCATTGTCTCTTGATGTAAGGCGGCAACGGCATCAAACCGAGCTGATCGAGAATCTCTAAGAAAATGCCGTCATAGATGAATCTCATATGGCGGATGCCCTCATCGAAGACGGCAACGCATTCGCAACGAAGGCGGCCATCGCCGAAAGAGCAATGAGTGCCTTCTTTAACGCTTTTAGCGTTACCGACGAGGCATTCCCAAACGTCATTGCCCAATTCATGGAGGAGAAGGACTTCGACCTTGCCACCGGTTTCTTCTTTGACGCCGATCAATCTGGCAGGAATGACTTTAGTGTTGTTGCGGACCAAAACATCCCCGGCATGGAGATAATCGACGATGTCATGAAAGCGTTTGTGCTCAAAAGAATGATGTTCGCGGTCAATGAGCATCAAACGGCATTCATCGCGTTCCGCCATCGGGGTTTGGGCGATGAGCTCTTCGGGAAGTTCAAAATCAAACAAGGAAATATCCATGGATATCAGAATCCTCTTTCGTCGCCGTATTTGGCTAGTATCTCGGCTTGGTATTCTAAGAAACGATCTTCTTGGATCGCTTTGCGGGCTCCTTCCACGATCTTGATGAGGAAGCGGATGTTGTGGATCGAATTCAATCGTTTCCCGAATTCCTCATTCGTTCTCTGAAGATGGCATAGATAAGCCTTGGTGTAATGTTTGCAGGTATAGCAATCGCATTCAGGGTCTAGCGGAGTGAAGTCTTCTTTGTATTCGGCCCCTTTGATGTTGATGCGTCCCTGAGACGTCATCAAAGCGCCGTGCCTGGCGAGTCTCGTCGGCAAGACGCAGTCCATCATATCAATGCCTCTGGCGATTCCGCCGAGGATGTAATCCAATGAACCGACGCCCATCAAATAACGAGGTTTGTCTTCGGGGAGATAACGGATGCCGTCTTCCACCATTTGGAAACAGACGTCTTTCGGTTCACCGATGGAAGTGCCGCCGATGGAATATCCATCGAAAGGCATCGCCGCCAACGCTTTGGCGCAATGCTCGCGAAGATCTTTGTACGAGCCGCCTTGGACGATGCCGAAGAGGGCTTGGTCTTCCCGTTTATGGGCTTCGAGTCCCCTCTTGGCCCACCGCAAGATTCTTTCGGTGGATTTCTTGGTGTAGTTGTAATCGGCCGGATAGGGGATGCATTCATCCAAAGACATGATGATATCGGCGCCCAAAGCCTCTTCGATCGCGATGGCTTTCTCTGGGGTAAACATCTCTTCGGATCCATCAAAATCGTTCCGGAATTTGACACCTTCCTCAGTCAATTTCCGTTGGCTGGATAACGAAAAAACCTGGAATCCACCGGAATCTGTGAGGATTGGACCATCATATTGCATGAAGGAATGAAGGCCTCCCGCTTTGGCGACGATCTCTTCGCCAGGCCGATAATGGAGATGATAAGTATTGGCTAAAATGACGCCGGCTCCGCATTCTTTGATTTCCTCGGGGGAAAGGCACTTGACGGTGGCTAAGGTGCCAACCGGCATGAACATCGGGGTTTCGACATCGCCATGAGGGGTATGCAAAATCCCGTAGCGGGCGCCACAATGTTTGTCGATATGTTTGATCTCTAAATAAAAGTCTTTGCTCATGACCGATATTTTATCGGTATTTGGCTAAGAAAGAAAGATTACCAAGACGGATTGGCTTTGCGGACGGGGTCAAGGAAACGCATGAATCCTTTGTTCCGCCACAAAATCATCCACAGGATATAGCTGCCGAGAATGACTGGATGAAAGAGAGAAAAAGATTGATTAGGAGCGACCGCCGTGCCGAATAATGGCATAACACTTTTCTAAAAAAGATTTTAGTGTGTCGGGATGAACAATCAGCCGCCTGTTAATTTGAATCATGTTGCCAGATTCCAACAATACGATCGTGATCATCCAATGGCCATAATTGTAAATACCTTGGTCATCGATACGACAATCTGGGGAATAAAGATCTATCTTGTTTTCTTTGCGAAGCGTTCTTTTTATAACTTCATGCCCATCGATAAAAACACAAGAACAGGAAAGAATAACTGAAATTGGAAGACAAATGGTGCTGAATAAACAACCGGAGCAAATTGCTTCAGGATAGCGTTGGCCATCATCCAAGAAGGTGAATCCGCCGATTATAAAAAATAACGAAAAAGAAAGGGAAATGAACAAAGGGATTAAGCTGCTTGGAAAAAAATGGATTGTGGTGGTGGTTGGAACAAACTTTTTTTTACGCCAAATTGCAATCGTGAGTATCGAACCCAGGGTTTCAATTATTAGAAGCGTTCCAAAAACAATGGCAAGAACGACTCTTTCCATAACTATATTTCCCCATCCAACGAAACGCGGCCGGCGCTTAAAACAAGGCTCATGGACTCCCCGGTCGACGACGAGACGGTCGCCGAGGAGGCGCCATAGGAGAACGTCAGGACGGCATCGCTCTGCAAAGAAAGGGACGACACCTTCCCTTGAATATATGAGATGGCGGTCTCCGTGTGGGTTTTGCCGTTGAACACGCGAATCTTGGTCAGGAAGCCGTCCGCGTCAAAGACGAATTGGTTCCGCGAGGCGTCCTCCACCGTGCGGGCCGAGGCCGTCAGAAAGCCCGACTGGTGCCTGAGGGGCCGCTTGTATCTCTTATAGACGGCGGGATTGATTGGGTAATTCACAATTATATTGTGACATCAAAACAAAAAACGGGCAATGACCCAGCCTCCAAAATTTGCATGTGGCAAAGATCACCAAGACGGATTGGCTTTGCGGACGGGGTCAAGGAAACGCATGAATCCTTTGTTGCGCCATAAAATCATCCATAGGATATAGCTGCCGAGAATGACCGTGGCTTCGCCAATGCCGACCCAAAGGACGTTGACCCAGTAAGGAAGGTCCAGAAGGAAATAGAGTTCTGCAGCAACCCCAAATGCGTTGAAAGCAATCGGCCAAATGCAGGCTATGAGAAGTTTTGGGGTATAAGCAACCAAGATGCAGGAAACGAGAGTGAGGACGGTGCCCACCGCCATATCGATGGGACCCAGCGTGCTCATGGCGTTCGCTAGTAAGCAACCGACGGTGACACCAAAGATGAAATCTCTCCGCCAGAAGCAGAGCAAGACGAATAATTCGGCGATACGGAATTGGATTTGATCGTAAGCGAGCGAACCGCTGACGAGGCAGATAACAAAATAGACCGCCGCGATCATAGCGTTCTCGACGATCTTCTTGATGGTGTCGTTTTGTCTCATAAGAGACCTCCTTGTTTTTTATACGTGG
>Ga0310694_10000623_pt1 | contig 45040 bp, 43 predicted proteins | sample 174DNAGHGhighgp2_FD_203884 | JGI IMG/M metagenome (GOLD analysis project Ga0310694, IMG submission 203884) | Sheep rumen microbial communities from Palmerston North, Manawatu-Wanganui, New Zealand - 1742 DNA GHGhigh gp2 (v2) (version 2) | ecosystem: Host-associated > Mammals > Digestive system... | reverse complement strand
CAAGCCCCAGCTCCTCACGGACTGGGGACGACGGGACGATTTTCAGGCGCTGGTTGCTGAGGCCTCGTCCATCTATATCCGCTCGGCGGTCCCTGCCGCTCAGAGCGTCTTGGTCAAGCAGCTTAACGACCCCAACGGGTGGCTTGCCCAGGCGGCGGCGCGGGAGGTGCTGCATCAGGCCCAGCTGGCCCAGGGCGCTGCGGCGGCAACTGTCGCAGTGCAGTTTGTAGGTATGCCGGAGCCTGGCATGCCTACACAGGACACTGACAAATAACTGGACAGGACACTGACAAATAACTGGACAGGCCACTGACAAATAACTGGACAGGACACTGACAAATAACTGGAGGTGCTGAAAGATGAGTATCGGCATTGGAAATCTGCTCAATATGTTCCTGCACAACGGTGAGACCAACACGGTGAAGGCCGGGGTGCTCCACCGCAGCGATCCGCCCCAGGCGATCCTCGTGGAGAGCGAGGCCGACCTGGAGCATCTCGGCGAAGCGCCCGCGGGCTCCATCGCCTACACGGCGGGCTACAGCTCCATGTGGCAGCTGTCCGCGCCGGGGAGCTGGGAGGCCATCGAGGAGGAAGGCGGCTCCGGCGGGGGCGGGCTGGTGGTGCATATGGTTGGTGATAACCCAGTGAGTTTAACCCTTGATAAAACTTGGCAAGAAATATACGACGCGCTGACCGCGGGCAGTTATGTGCTTGCGCTTCAGCAATACGAAAGTGGGGTAGATCAAGTGCCGATAAACAATGCGGAAATAGACGGGGCGGATTACTGTGTATCCGTCGGTAACCAACTATACAAGGCTAACTCCGCAGATGGTTATCCGACCACAGGCGGCGGCGGTGGCGGCAATTAACCCCACATCAGGAGGCAGCATATGGCATATGTACGAGTGGGCAGTGCCCGCATAGATGAGCACGGCCAGGCCCATGGGGGCGACTAAATGCCATCAGTCACGATAGATTATCAGCCAACGCCGAAGCAATACGCCTTCCACGCCTCCACGGCTGACGAGGTGCTCTACGGCGGGGCGGCTGGCGGCGGGAAGACAAAAGCCATCGTGATGGACGCGCTATCCCGGTGCCTGCGGTATCCCAAGACAACAGCCTATGTCTTCCGGCGGACCTACCGCGAGCTGGAGGATACGGTCATATCGGAGGCCAAGGCAAGTTATCCAACTGAGTTGGCCACTTATAACGTGTCTCGGCATGAGATGCGGCTGTACAACGGGTCGAACATCTACTTCCGGCACTGTGCCAGCATGGCGGACCGGTTCACCTATCAGGGCGCTGAGATCCAGTGGCTCTACTTCGATGAGCTGACCCACTTCGAGAAGGAGATCTACGACTACCTGAAAACCCGTCTGCGGGCCAAGAAGGAACTGGGCGTGCGGCCTCTGGTGCGCTGCTCCAGCAACCCGGGCGGCATCGGGCACGGGTGGGTCAAGCAGTACTTCGTGGACGCGGGGCCGTACATGCAGCTGGTCGTGCACCAGGTGGAGTCTTCGGCCCTGGGTGGCAAGAGGAAAAAGGTCGCCACCCAGTACATCCCGTCCCTGGCGACGGAGAACCCGTACATCACCGACGACTACATCTTCGAGCTGGAGCAGAAGCCCGAAGCCCTCCGACGGGCCCTTTTGGAAGGCAACTGGGACGCCTTCGAGGGGCAGGTGTTCGTGGAGTGGAAGGACGATCCGGCCCACTACCGCGACCGGTTGTGGACGCACGTGATCGACCCCTTCCCCATTCCGACCTCCTGGCCGCGCTTCATGAGCTTCGACCACGGTTACAGCAAGCCGTTCTCCTGCGGCTGGTGGGCCATCGCCCCGGACGGCACCGCCTACCGGTACCGCGAGTGGTACGGCAACACCGGCCAGCCCAACGTGGGGCTCAAGATCAGCCCCCGGCAGATCGCCGCCGGCATCGTGCAGCGGGAGAAGGGCGAGGAGACGGACGAGAACATCCACATCACCCGGGTAGCCGACCCGGCCATATTCGACAAGAGCCGGGGCGACTCGGTAGCCGACCAGATGATGCCGGTGAACGGGCAGCCAGGCGTTTATTTCATCGAGGGCGACAACACCCGGATGGCCGGGAAGATGCAGGTGCATGAGCGCCTGCGCTTCGACGCCTTCGGACGGCCCAAGCTGCAGGTGTTCTCCACCTGTAAGGATTTCATCCGGACCGTGCCGACGCTGCCCTACAGCGAGACCAAACCGGAGGACGTGGACACGGACGCAGAGGACCACATCTACGATGAGATGAGGTACTTCTGCATGGCCCACCCGCTGCCTGCGGTTGAGCAGCCCAGGCGGGTGCCCAAGCCCTACGACCCCTTTGAGGAGGATTGACATGACGGACCGAGCGGACTACACGGAGGTCTTTGCGGATGAGCAGCAGCTGTCCGAGAAGGACAAGGAGCTGCTCTCCCTGATCTACCAGCGGGTGCACGACTGGGGCGACGCGCTCCAGCCCTACTACGAGCGGGTGAAGTGCGCCCGGAAGGTATTCCTGCTGGACGATCCGGAGCAGGACGGCCCGGTGGAGAACGGCGGGAAGAAGCCACGGAACAAGACGATCCAGCTCCAGACGCTCAAGAGCACGATCAACAACTGCGTGGCCGACCAGATGGACAACATGCCCGAGGCCCTGCTGGCCCCGGAGCGCCCCGGCCTGGAGGGCGTGGCCACCGACCTTACGGACGTGGTGCACTACATCATGGGCCGCAACCACTACGAGGACATCCACCGCCTGCGGGCAGAGGATTTCTTCGTCGCCGGCACTGCGGTCACCCAGGTGACCTGGGACGAAACGATGGACTACGGGCACGGCGACGTGGCCGTGATCCGCTGGCCAGTGGAGGCCATGATCTGGGATCCCTACGTCAACGACATCCAGGAAGGCCGGGCGGTCATGAAGTGCTCTTGGCACCCGCACAGCTGGTTTGAGGAGCATTATCCCGACAAGGCCCGGTTCGTGGGCAGCGATGAGGCCCAGCACCGGAACATCGGGAAGCCGGACGCCCAGGAGGAGCTCAGCACCTACGAGAACGATCAGGCGATGCTGATCGAATACTGGTGGAGGACCTTCGACGCGAAGAGCCGCCGGTACAAGATCAACGTGGCCTACGTGGCCGGGTACTGCCTGCTGGACAAGGTCGAGAACGTGTACAAGCACGGGCGGTATCCCTTCCGCTTCGACGCCTACTCCAGCGTGGAGGGCTCTCCCGCCGGCGTGGGTCTGGTGGAAGAGCTGACCCCCATGATGCGCTACGTCAACCGGTACGCCCGGTACATCGACGAGAACCTGCGCATGAGTGCCAAGACGAGGATGCTGATCCGGAAGGACAGCGGCGTGGACGTGGAGGCGCTGGCCAACTGGGACAGCAACATCATCACGGGCGACAACATCGACCCGAACTACATCCAGTGGCTGCAGTCCAAGCCCCTGAACGGCGTGGCTGTCCAGCAGATGCTGCAGTTCCAGACGGACATCAAGCAGGACTCTGGCCAGAACCAGTTCACCCGGGGCGAGACCGCCGGTGGCGTCACCGCTGCCACCGCGATTGCCGCTCTTCAGGAGGCGGGCGGGAAGATCACCCGTATGCACACCAACATCCTTAATCAGGGCTTCCGCGAGATCGTGGAGCAGATGATTTGGCTTGTCGCCCAGTTCTACGATGAGGACAAGGAGCGGATGATCACCGGCGCGGACGGCAAGAGCCACCAGGTGCTGCTGAACGGCGAGCACCTGATGGGCCTGGACCAGATGAACCTGCCCTCCGAGGATGAGCTCATGGGCATGATCCCGCCCGGCTTCGACGGCGACCCGCAGGAGCTGATGACCAAGCTGCGCAGGACGGCCCAGCGGAAGCTGGCCAAGCGCAAGCGCGAGTTCTTCGCCCCGCCCTACACCGTGGACGTGCAGGTGCAGCGCCGCAACCCGCTGCGGGTGCAGGCCCAGAACGACCTGTTCATCCAGGCGTACACGATGGCGCTCCAGGCCAGGCAGCCGTTCCCGCTCAGCCTGCTCTTCGACCTGCTGGTCGTGGATGGCAAGGAGCGGATCATGCCGGTGCTCCGGCAGATGGACCAGCAGAGCGCGATGATGCAGCAGCTGGCCGCCGAGAACGAGCAGCTCAAGGCTCAGAACGAGCAGCTTTCCGGTACCGTGCAGCAGCAGGGCGCCGCCCTCAGGGACATGGGCCAGAGCGGCCCCGCCCCGGTGGAGGCCCCGGAGGGTGAGGCGCTTCAGGCCCTCACCGGCACACCCGATGAAAAGCCCTTCTAAGAGGGCTTTTTATAATTCAACCGCCCTGGCCGGAAACGGAGCTGGGCAGATTGGAGGCCATTATGGCAGAAGAAATCGTCAATCAGGAACTTGATACCCGTGAGAGCGTGGTTGCTGACGAGCCACAGGCTGACGGGCAGGAGGCGCTCTCCAGCGCCCTCACAGCTCTGACCGATCCCCCGACGGACGCGCCGGAGGACAGTGCGCAAGAGCCGACCGAGCCCGCCCAGGAGGGCGAGCAGGACGACCTGAGCCAGGTGCCCAAGTCGCTCCGGGGCCGGATCAAGGGCGCGGAAAGCAGGGGCTATGAGCGCGGGAAGCGTGAGGTGGAGGATCAGTACCGCAAGGACCTGGAGGAGCTGACCAACTTCCGCCTGGAGCGGGACGCCAAGGAGCTGGCGGAAAAAGAGAAAATCTCACAGTCTCTCGCCCTCCGGCTGCTCCGCGCTGAGCGTGGGCTGGCACCGACCCAGGAGCCGAAGGCTGAACCCGCCCTGCGGAAAGGCCCTGTCGCGCAGCCTTCCGCAGAAGAACGTGCGCAGACACTGTTCGAGCAGGCCAAGACCATCGAGGACGTGACCGGGCTGAACGTGCTGGAGATCTTCCAGACCGACGCCGACGTGCACCAGAAGATCGTCTCCGGCCAGTGGGACTTTAAGGACGTAGCCCGCGAGTACGGCGTGAGCGCCCAGACGCGCAAGCACGTGCCCGCTCCCGCCCGGGGCACCGGGCAGAACAGCATCGAAAGGAGGAGCATCGCCAGCATGACGGACGAGGAATTCGCCCGCTTCGACAAACTGCTGGACGATCACACCTTTGATGCCCGAAGATAAAAGGAGTGATTATCTATGGCGGTTTTTGACAACCTCAACGCCACCTATTCTGCCGGCGTAGCGCCGTCGGTCATCCAGTACTACGAGCGGAAGCTGCTGGACCACTTCCGCCACAACCATGTCTACGGCATGGACCTCCAGAAGCGCCCCCTGCCCGCCCACAACGGCAAGCAGGTGCAGTTCCGCAAGTGGGTGCCCTTTGAGGCGGACGACACTCCCCTCAAGGAAGGCGTGACCCCGGACGGCCAGACCCTCCGCATGACCGAGCTGTACGCGACCATCAAGCCGTATGGCCGTCATGTCGAGCTGACCGACGAGGTAGACTGGGCCCTGATGGACAACGTCCACAAGGGCGCTGCGGATCTGCTGGCCGAGCAGGCCCTGGACACCATCGAGCTGGTTACCCAGAAGGCCCTGGCGGGCGGCAGCAACGTGCAGTACGCCCCCGCGGGCAGCACCCCTGCCACCAGCCGCGGCGCGATTGGCGCCAGCAACATCCTGACCTACGCTGAGATCAAGAAGGCGGTCCGCACCCTGAAGAAGAACGGCGCGAAGCCCTTCGCGGATGGCTTCTATCACGCCATCGTGGGCGCTGACACGGTCTACGACCTGACCAGCGATTCCATGTGGGTGGACGTGGCCAAGTACCAGGACAAGAGCGCGGTGCAGAAGTATGAGCTGGGCACCATCTACAAGGTGAAGTTCTTTGAGAGCTCCATGCCCATCAAGTTCACCGCCCAGACCTACCTGTACGGCACCACCGCCTCCCTGGCTCTGACCGGCTGGAACGCCACCACCAAGATCGCCACCGTGGCCAAGACCAGCCTGGGTGCCACCGACGACGCGGTGGCCTACGCCATCCGTTGCCTGACCGGCAAGATGGTCAACTTCTACGACACCAGCGCCTCCGCTGTGGCGGCCACCTGCTACATCGACCGCATCGTGATCAACGGCTCCACCGCCGAGTTCCACATGCGATTCTGCAACGGCAGCCTGACCTACGCCAGCGGCGACACCATCGTGCCCACCGGCGGCGGCGCTTCCGGCGCGACCGTCTACGGCACCATCGTGTACGGCCAGGACTTCGCCGGCGAGGTGAGCCTGGAAGGCACCGGCAGCAACGTCAGCATCATCGCCAAGCCCGCCGGTTCCTCCGGCGCCCTGGACCCCCTGAACCAGCGCAGCACCGTGGCCTGGAAGGTCAAGGGCTTCACCGCCACCATCCTCCAGGATGCCTACATCGTGCGCATCGAGCACGGCGTCAGCGCCTGAGGCACAACGACCAAAGCCCCCTGAGTACACCTCAGGGGGCTTTTCATGAAAGGACGGATCGATTATGGCTAATACTCCCGAAGCGGAACGCATTGACATCTACCTGCCCCTGCTGCCCGACAGCGACGGCGTGGGCAAGATCGACCAGACCGTGACTGTCACGATCAACGGTGAGAACACGATCATCCGACGCGGGGAGCACGTGCGCGTGCCCTTCCCGGTCTTTGAGGCCCTGTACAACACGGGCAAGTATCCAAATCTGTAAGAAAGGAGGGATGAGAGGATGGCTGATATGACGTTGGCGGCCCTGAAGAGCCAGGTGATGTTCCAGACAAACAACGACGACGATGACGTAAGCGAGTTCCTTCCCCACCTGGTTGGCTACCTGAACGAGGGTTATGACCTGCTTGTGCTGGCACTCACCGACGAGCATCTGGAGGCCGACGCGTACATGGCCGATGATCCGGACACCATGCCTCTCATCCCCGTTTGGGCCCAGCCTGCTGTGGCGGACTACGGCACCTGGATGGTGTACCGCAACGGCAACCCCAGTAAGCAGCAGCGCGGGATGCAGTTCCTGCGGGCCTTCAATGAGGTGCGTGCCCGGCTCAGCGCCCTGCACCTGAAGGGCAAGCAGTTTTACAACTTGGATTGAGGTGATCACAGATGTCTGCCATTTCGCCGCTGACCTATACGTCCACTGACAACTATGCCCGGATCAACACCTTTTCGGGCCTGATGCAGCAGGGCGACGGGGAGAACCTCAATCTGTCTTACGCCGTCGAGGGGAAGAACTTCGACACCACGGACGGGGCGCTCCGGCCTTTCACCGCCGGCACCGCCCTGACCGGGGAGCTGCCCGCGCCCATCGGCACACTGGCCGCGCTGTACCGCCGCTACGGCGAGTACACCGACCCCACACTGCTGGTGGCTGCTGCGGGTGGGAAGCTGTACGCCCGGACGCTCACGGCCACCACGTGGACGCAGATCTACTCCGGGCTGCAGTCTGATTCCTTTGACTTTGTCACCTACGAGATCAACATGGAGGGCGGGCAGCAGCTGCCGGACCCGGTGGACGTGCTGCTGATGACCAACGCCAAGGACGGCATGCTGTGCGTCCGGGGCGACAACCTTGCGGTTTCTACCGTCACGACCCCCAAAAAGTTCGGCATTTTGGCCCGGCACGCGGAACGCATCTGGGGCAGCGGGATCGAGGACAACCCGGACCAGCTGGTGTACTCCGCGCCCTACGACCCCTTCGACTGGGAGGCGAACGTGGAGGTCCCCGAGGACGGCGCGGGCGACATCTTGCAGCCCTCCTGGGACGGCGACAGCTTCGTGGCCCTTCGCCCCTTCGGCAGCCAGCTGATCGCCCTCAAGAAGCACCGGGTGTGGCGCATTTTGGGTACCGACCCGGGCAACTACATCATGAAGGAGCAGTACGGCGGTGGTACCATCGTGGAGAATACCGTCGTGGTGAACGGCTCCTACATGCTCATGCTGGGCGATCATGGGCTGATGCTTTACGACGGAACAGATGTCTCCGCCTTCCAACACGAGGCCGTGCAGGGAGTCATGCGGAGGCTTAACAGCGCGGCGGTGGCCCGGGCAACGGCCATCGTCCATGACAATAAATACTATCTGGCGCTGCCGCTGGACAGCAGCATGATCAACAACGCGGTGCTGATCTACAACCTCACGGAGCGCACGTTCAACCTGATCGAGGGTGTCTACGTGCGGACCTTCCTTGAGGTGGAGACGGAGCTCTACTACACATCCGACGCGGAGCCCAGCCGCATATGGAATATGAGCGGGGGAAGCACGTTGCCGGTGACCTGGGTGAGCGCCTGGCAGGACATGGGCATCAAGAACGTGACCAAGTCCGCCTTCGAGATCCTGATGGCCAGCGACGTGGCCACGGAGATCACCATCGGCATCCGCACGGAGAAGAAGTTGAAGCAGAAGATCCTGTACCTGCCCGCGGGCCGCATCCGCCGGGTACGGGTGGCAAACCACGGACGGCGATGGCGGTTGGAGCTGTCCACCGCTGCCGGCGTGGATCCGTACACCCTGATCGGCGGCGTGCAGATCATGATGGAGCTGGACTACGATTAAGAGGTGATGAGCATGCCCGTGGTGACCAACCACCAGTACGAGGCACCGATCCTGCCCACAAGCTGGACGGGGGACGAGAAGAAGTTTTATACGCGCCTGATCGACGTGCTGGACGATATCTACTCCAAGTACGGGCGGCTGTCCCTCAAGGACCTCTCCCCTGCCGTGCGCAAGCAGCTCTCCGAGCTGGTGGACGACACCACGTTCACGACTGCTATTGAGCAGACAGAGCGTGAGATTCGCCTCAAGGCGGATGCCTCGACGGTGGACGCGCTGGGGCAGACGGTATCAAGCCACAGCACCCTGATCCAGCAGACGGCGGAGGCCATCTCGGCGAAGGCCAGCCAGAGCAGCGTGGATGCGCTGGGGAACCGGGTGACCAACGCGGAGACCAGCCTGACCCTCAAGGCGGACCAGGCCACGCTGACCAGCACGGCCAACAACCTGCAGAGCCAGATCGACGCGGTGCCGGGGGAGATTACCCTGGCGGTCAGCAACGTCAGCGTGGGTGGGACGAACCTGCTTCGGTACAGCAAGGAGGTTAAGATTGGTTCCGACCTGTGGAGTTTGTCGACTAATGTATCTACCTATGCGGACGCAGACCTTGGGTATACTATCATCTGGTTCAACCAATCGGGCGCGACATCCAACGTATGGAGGCAAGCCTGGTCACCCTTTATCAATTTAGGCGCAGACTGGGTTGGCAAGCAGGTTACCATATCCGGCTGGGTGTACTCGCCCAATTACACAGCGATTGACGGCAAAACTTTTGTCGCTCTGAACCTCTCCACGGGTGATAGAAGCCGCCTGAATTGGGTAGAAAAGGTACTCATATATAACAGTACGAATCAGTGGGGGCCAGATGTTGTGTCGGATGTTTCTGCGCCGGTCAACGGGAAAATACACAGGTTCAGCATCACGATTACGCTTGATGCGTCCATTTTCTCCGGCACGGGCGTATTTGCGGATAACACGGTGATGTGGGCGGCGTTTATGACGGAAAGGAACGCAGACCTGCGCTTCTATGGCCTTAAAGCCGAGTGGGGCAATAAAGCAACTGCGTGGTCACCTGCCCCCGAAGATCCGTCCAGCGGCGTGGTGAACAACAGCATCACCATAGACACGGAGGGCATCAAAATGTCCTCCAGCGATGTGTTCCAGTTGGTGGCCACCAACAGCTCAAAGCAGAGCTATATCGACATACTGGGCCTGTTCACCGTGGACAAGACCGGGAGCCTTACCGCGGCAAGCGGATCCTACGACAGCCTCACAGTGGGCGGGCAGCGGGTGCTGACCCTCTCCGACATCGGGATCCCCATCAAGGTGGCGGCAACACAGCCCACGGGGAGCAACTTCATCTGGGTGCAGCCGACAGGCGGTGGATCCGTGAGCAGCGTGCGATACACGGGCTACACCGCGCCCAGCCGGAACGATAACGTAAACTTTGGAATCAACAACCCGATATCACGGTCGTTTACGTCGGAGGACGGCGTGAGCACCCTGTCGGGCAGCACGTACACCTACGAGCTGGAGTTTGAAATCTTCAGCGCGGTGGACACACAGCTCACGGGCGTCACCTTCCGGGCCACGGCAACGAAGGGCGGCAGCACGGTGACCTTCAACGCCAGCAGCGCCATCACACTCAATATGTACAATCACCCAGTGATCACGCTGACGGCCAGCAGCAGCGTGAACCTGGCCAGCAATACCAGCGCGATCACGGTGGCGATCACCGCAACCGCAAGCCCGGGGCTGGATGGCCTATTTTTGAACAGCAAGCAGTACATGACCCTGACCATCAGCACAACCAGCAGCGGAAGCGGCGTGCAGACCTGCAACGTCAAATATGTGCCGTAAGGAGGAAACGTAATGAAGACCAACATCACCACGGTGAACATCGCCCGGGATGACGCGAAAGCGCCGGGGCTGACCCAGTATGACTACGGGCAAAAACTCCTCTTCACCGGCGCGGACCTGCCCGACTACTACGAGGTGCACTTCAGCGCCAATTTCACGGACGAAAGTGTGACGCAGCTGGGCGACGCCGACGGTGTGAGCATCCCGGACGCCTTCCTGACCCAGCCGGGCACGGTGCATGCCTGGATATTTCTGCACAACGGGATGACGGACGGGGAAACCGTGCGGCACATCACCATCCCGGTGGCCCAGCGCTCCGCCCCAGGCGACGGACAACCCACGCCGGTGGAGCAGAGCGCCTTCACCGCGGGCATCGCCGCGCTGACGGCCAAGACGGCAGAGGCCGCGGAGCAGGTGGAGCTGGCTGCTGCGCAGGTGGCGCTGGCCGCGGAGCAGGTGGATCTGGCTGCTGCGCAGGTAGACTTGGCGGCGGACGAGGTAGACCGGGCCGCCGCGGAGGCGGACCGGGCCGAAGCGGCTGCGGAGGACGCGCAGGCCATCATCCGGGAGGGCGCGGTGCCCGCCACCCGTAAAATCAATGGACATGACCTGTCCGCGGACGTAACCCTTACAGCGTCTGACGTGGGCGCGGTGCCCACCACACGGAAGGTAAACAACAAGGCGCTCTCCGCGGACGTGAGCCTGGGCGCGGCGGATGTGGGTGCTGTGGCAAAGAGCGGGGACACCATGACGGGGCCGCTGACAACCCCGGCTGTCACGATAGATGCCAGCCAGCATCCGGGCGCTGAGTTTATGCAAAATAGTTTGCCGGTCGGTACTTTGGTATTTTCTACGTCAACGCGGAGGGCAAACCTGCGCGAATACCCATCCGGCAGCAGTTATTACGAGCAGTATTACTTGCCTACCCCAAACGGCAATCTGTCCGCAAACGCGACACATCCGATCCTGACAGGTAAAACTCCTGTCACGGTTGCCCAGGGCGGCACGGGCGCGAATAACGCAGCTTCTGCCTTGAGCAATTTGGGCGCGGTGGCCAAGGGCGGGGACACGATGGAAGGGAGGCTGTATGCTCCAGGATATACCACTATGGCAACTAATGGCTATCCAAATGTATATTTCCAAAACAGCGGCGCGGCTACTGGTTTTGTGGCACACGAGGCATCTACACGCAGATTTTTGTTTAATGAGTTTCCTTCCGACTCATCTGCATACTATGAATCTTTTATGATGCCTGCTCCTAGCCAAGGACTAACGGCGAACCGCTTTTATAGCATCCTCACCACCAAGCAGACCCTCATTGTGCCGACTCCTGCCAGCGGGGTGACGATCAACGCCGGAGGCGTGATCCAGCTTGGGCGCGTGGCAATCGTGTCCATGCAGATCACTACCACCGCCACGATCGGCAGGGATACCGCGCTCATGACGGGTATGCCTGTATCTGCCTTCGTCAATGCCGCGATCAACGGCCTCAACGGTTCTTTTTCCGTCACGCCGTTCCGCGCCGAGTATAATGCCCTGTATCCGTCCGCATCGTTGGCGGCGGGGACGTATTATATCAGCGGCGCGTACATCACTACATGATGTGGTACGCATTGATTCTGCTGGCGGTGCTGGTGTATATCTATCTGACGATGTGAGGGGGTGGCTGCTTTGCCGGTAACGGATATCAAGTTCGACCAGCTGGTGTTGCTGGTGGCGGTGGTGCTGGCCCTGCTGGGGGCCTACAAGGTGGTTATGGACGCGGTGAAGACGCACCGGGAGGAAAAGCGCCTGAAAAGCGCCCCGGTGGCCGCGCTGAAGGAGCGGCTGGACGCTCATGACCGGATGCTGGCCAACGACAAGGCCAGGCTGGACCGGATAGATAAGCAGATCGAGGACTTATCCTGCCTGTCCACGATCACACTGCGGGGCGTGAGAGCGATCCTCTCACACGAGGTAAGCGGAAACTCCACGGACAAAATGAAAGCAAGCATGAGCGAGATTGATGATTACTTGATAAGGAGGAGATAGTCATGATCGATTGGAAGCGGAAGCTGAGCAGCAGGAAGTTCTGGGTGGCTGTGGCCGGTTTCGTGTCCGGCCTGTTGATCGCCTTGGGGCAGAACCAGGAGACCGCCACGCAGGTCTCCGGCCTGATCATGAGCGGCGCGGCGGTGGTCGCCTACATCCTTGGCGAGGGCCTGGCCGACTCTGTACGCGACCCTGTGATCTACCTGGAGGAGGACGAAGATGGCGAAGAAGACAAATAAGGGCCTGGTGGCCTATGTGAAGATCGCCCTGGCCCAGGGCTGGGTGTACTGGTACGGCACGACCGGCCTGTTGTGCACCGAGGACCTGCTGAAGCGGAAGGCAAAGCAGTACCCGGCCCACTACACCGAGGCCCGGATGCCCAAGTACCGCAAGCACATCGCCGAGGGCCGGTACTGCGCGGACTGCATCAACCTGATCAAGGGTTACATGTGGCTGGACGAAGCCACCGGCAGACAGGCTTATGCCAGCAACGGCTGCCCGGACACCAACGCCAACGGCATGTTCGCCAAGGCGAAAACCAAGGGCCCCATCGCCACCATCCCGGAGATTCCCGGGGTGATCGTGCGCAAGGAGGGCCATGCCGGCGTCTACATCGGAAACGGCGAGGTCATCGAAGCGATGGGCTTCGCCTACGGTGTGGTCAAGACCAAGCTGAGCCGGGGCGCCTGGACCCACTGGTACTACATGCCGGGGCTCGACTACGAGGTGGATGAGACCACCACCACGATCACCGATGACACCGACGCCAGCGGCTGCCCCTATCCGGAGCCGGAGAAGAACGTCTCCTACGGCGCGAAGGGCCCCGGGGTGCGGTGGCTCCAGTGGGTGCTGCACCAGCTGGGGTATGACCTCGGGAAGTATGGCATCGACGGCGACTATGGCGGTTACACCCGGAAGGCCGTGATCCAGTTCCAGTCGATTCACGGCCTGACCAAGGATGCTATCGTCGGCCCCATGACCAAAGCCGCGCTGAAGCAGGCGCTGGCTGATCTCGAAAACAAGGAGTGATGACGCATGCCCGCCATGACGCTTGACGAGCTGACTGCCGCCCTCAAGACGGATGCCTATACCCCTCGGAGCGACGAGGATATGCAGGCCGAGGCGGAGCGGCGATACGCTAGCACCAAAAATATGAACCGGCTGAACGCGCAGCAAGCCTTTGACGCGACCGACCTGGCCCTGACCAGCCAGCTTGGTCGGCTCAACAGCAGCTACGATCAGCAGTATCTGAAAGCCCAGCAGCAGCTCCGTCAGAGCGCCAGCCAGTTGGACCGGTACAGCCTCCAGCGGGGCATGCAGCGCTCCAGCTACAATGCCCAGGCCCAGGCCAACCTCTCCGCAGAGTATGGCCGGACGCTCAACGAGATCGAGCAGAACCGGACGGACGCGGTGGGCAATATCGAGGCCCAGAGGGCTCAGGCGGCGAAGCAGCTGGCGGACCAGCTGGCCCAGTATGACGCGGACTATGCCGCTGACGTGCAGGCCTACCTGGACGAGCTCCGCGACCGTGACTACGAGCGTGCCCAGGCCGCCCAGCAGTACGGCAACCAGATCCAGATGCAGCTGTATGAGTACGGGCTGAAGGATCCCCGGGAGGCCGGTAGCGGCTCCGGCGGCGGTGGAGGCGGTGGGGGCGGTTCCTCCTCCAGCGCGGACGCTTCGCTCAACGCAGACGCCGGAAATACCAACCCCGGCAGTACCTACGATAAGCTGCTGGGCAGCCTCCGGGCCGGCACCGGAATCCTCAAGGACGTGACCGGCCCGAGCAAGGTCACCGGTACCGCCAACCGGGCGATGAGCACGAACAATCAGCTGCGTACTGGCAGCTCCATTGGCAGCCAGCCTATTGGAACCGCATTGAGCACGAACCCGATGCAGTTCCAGAACTCCGGATCGAGACCGGGTTTGCTCCAGCAGGCCGCCCAAAAGACCAGGTCTGTCGTGAGCAGGGCCAAGCAGTCGAGCACCACCAAGAAGTGAGAGGAGAAACGCCATGAAGAAAGAAACTCTCCCGAATTACACCCCTGGCACCCGGACGAAGGAGAAGCTGCCGGGTAGCACCGAAAAGAGCGCTAAGACGCAGCTCTCCTCCACCCAGAGCCAGGCCCCCTACTCTCACGGACCGATCCAGCAGGGCGCTACTCTCACCGGGCCCGCCAAGCCCACACTTCCGCAGCTGAGAGAAAGCGCCACCCAGGCCCAGCCCTCCACCTCCGGGGCTGGGTCTTTTTCTGCTGTCGATCTGAAGCAGCGCTTCACCGGCCCCGCGGAAATGAAGATCAACAAGACTGACAAGGCCACGAAGGCCACCCGGCAGGCCGGTACCTCGGCTGGGCGGAACACCTACACCATGCCTTCCAGCGAGAAGTGGTATAAGGGTGATACACCTTCTGCCCGGGAAACCTTGGCGCGGATCATGACCGTATCCGGCAATGACGACAAGCGCCGGGATGAGCTGCTGCAGATGTACACCACGGCGGCGCTGGACAAGACCAGCCCGCTCTACAACCCCTACACCGGGGCGACCAACTCCACTGCCATCGCGGGCCTGGCTGGGATCCTCCAGGACAGCGGCATCGAGATGCCCGAGGTGATCACCAGCGACTTCCTGACCAGCCTGCAGCAGTACGCGGACTACGAGGGCCATGTGGGCATCGCGGGCACCCCGCTCGCCCCCACCAAGAAGTCCACTCCTGCGCAGGATCTGGCCTACTACCTCTACCAGCTCCAGAAGGATGAGGAGACCACCCAGAAGGCGGAGAGCGAGTGGGAGGCGCTGCAGGCCTACATCAAGGAGCAGGTGGACGCCGGCCACAGCGACGACGAGATCCTGGAGGGCATCAACTGGGGCAAGTACGCCACCCTCAAGCGGATGGACGATGGCCGCGCCATGAACGTCCCGATTCAGCTAAACCGCGGCGTGGGCTACAGTGAGGACGCGCTGTACGGCGCTCTGTGGGCTGCCCGCAACGGCGGCGGCTCGGGCAGCGCCCTGATGGACGCGGCCTACTATACCCTCGGCATGGGCAACATGATGGCCACCGTGGCCCAAAAGCCCTACAACGCCGCCAAGGACGTGACCAACTACGAGATGTACAACCCCTACGCCGAGCTGCCGGATGACTTCCAGGCCCTGGCGAACGAGTGGGGCGTCTCCGCGATCACGGAAGAAGTGCTGCAGCAGCACCGCGACATGCTTACCGGGCGGGACCCGCAGCAGCAAAAGCTCTGGAACGCCGCATTCAATGCTTTGTCAACCACCGAGGCCGTTAAGACCCAGATGCACGACTTCGAGGAATGGGCCAGGAAGCAGATCAGCAATAATGAAGGGAAGAAGTCCGACAAGCGCCTGACTGACGCGCAGCTGTGGGAAAAGATCGAGGCGGAGCTGGAGAGCAACAGCAAGTACGCCGCCTTGGCCAAGCTGGAGACGGGACGCATCACGGGCAACCCGGTGGCCCTTACAGAGGCCGTTGACTTCACGCTGCCCAAGTTGAAGCGGGAACTGTTCGGGGAGGAAGAAGCAGAGGCAGTAGAAGCCCCCGCCGCAGCTGCATCCGCGGCCAGAGAAGTACAGGGACCGCCCGTGGCCACCGCTGTGGCAGCACCTGATGTGCAGGTGTTTGACACGGCTTCGAGCATAGTCAACCAGGGTGTCATGGACATCATGCAGGGCAAGACTACCAAGGTCAAGGCATCCCAGAGCTGGTTCGATCAGTACGGCTGGTTGCTTGGCGGCGAGGCCACGTACCTGAATACCCTGTATGGTCTCAGTACGGATGGCGCGGGCCCGACGATGTCTACGTATGATCAACGTGCAGCACGGCTTGTTGAGAAAGGCTGGGGCGCGGGTGGCAAGGTGTATGAAACCGAGTCTACCGGCATCGGTGAAGATGCACTGGCGGCGTTGAAAGCGGACCAGTACGGCGTCCGTGGCGGCTATCTGTCGCTTGACACTCAGATCGCGCACGCCATAGAGATTTCCAACGATATGGAAGCCGCCAAGGCTGCTGGGCAGACCCTTGATGAGTATTACCGAGCGAACTCGGATGAAAAGGCAAAGCTGGACACCTGGGTGGCTGAAGCGGAAGAGGCTCGCGAGGCCTACGAAGCGTATGCCAAGCAGCAGGCCGCCGAGGAAAAAGAAAAGCTCCAGAGCGAAGTCTTGGAGAGCTATCGCCGGTATGTGCAGGGCGCTGGAGACGAAGACGGGGCGTACGCTGTGTATGACACTGCGATCCGCGGACAGAATGTCTATGAGTACGCCATGAAGGATCCGACATATCTGGATCTGGAGTATGGGATTCGGCAGTCCATCACTGAGGCGATTAACGACGCCATTGACCTGTCCGAATACGCTGCGCAGGGGCAGCCGCTCACACCGGATATGCTGGAGGGGCTGTCCGGGGTCGGTACACCTGCCGGAGTGGACTACACGATGTCCGTAAATGACAGGATCAATCTGAGTTATGCGCTCAACGATATGACCTTTGCCACCCTGCTTACTGACATGCAGTATGCGGCGGCGGCGGGAATGAGCCTGAGCGAGTTTTATCAGGCCGCCGGGGTTGAGCGCACAGGGGAGCAGCTGGTTACGGACGCCATTGCTCGCTTTAATTCGGAATACGCGGAAAACTCCGTCGGTTTCATTGAGGCCATGCTGGAGAAGGGTGCCGCCCGGGGCACCGTAGGTGATGAGTCTGTGTGGACCCGCTACGGCAGCGCTCCTGCGGAAGGGGAAACCGAGGCAGAGGCAAAGGAAAAGGTCGGCTTTGGCTACCTGATGAAGGCCACCGGCATGGTAGGCGCGTACCAGTATCTCAACGGAAAGGCGAAGGTCATTGATGAGTATGGCTCCGCTTGGGTTGAACATCTGGACAACCTGCTGTATGACGGTCTTGGAGAGATTACTGCGGCGAGCCTGAGAGATCTTTACTCTCGCGAGGAGTACCGCGCTGCGGTCGAGGCATCCATCGCGGAGCGCCCGGAAGCCTCCAAGAAGTATTGGACCGACGTGCTGAACAACTTTACCGGCGATATTTACGACCTGGGTTATGACATCCCGATGGAAGAGCTGAGGGCGCGGGTTGAAGCTCGGCAGAACTCTATCGTGGAAGCCAGCCAGTTCCTCGACGCCAATGGCACCGCAGCGGAGCGTGCGGTCTTCACTGTAGGATCCAACGCGATCAACAACCTCATGCTGGTTACCGAGAATACCCTGCTTTCCACTGCGCTTGGCGTAGGGAGCACGGGCAGCAAGCTCGCGGATAAGCTGCTCGGTATCTTCTCCTCTGGCGTCGTGTACGGCCTGCCCGAAGGGGCAGAGGTGTCGGAGCGGCTTCGCACCCAGTACGGTCTCAGCCGGGAGGCCTCTGCGGGCTTTGGCCTCGTCCAGGCGGCAGTTGTGGGCGCGATGGAATCGATCATCAACCCGAAGCTGCCCGCTCTGAGCACACGGGGCGGCTTGGCCTTCAACCTTCTGGATGAAGAGACAGTGACCAAAATCGGTGTCATCTCTTTGGCCAAGCACATGGCGCAGGACGGCTTCTGGGAAACCCTCAAAAACGTCGGCAAAATGGCGGTCGTGACCAGTTTCGCTGAAGGCATACAGGAAGGCGCCGAAAACATTGAGGGTTCCGTCTATTCTTCCATTCTGGCTACTTTCTGCGGAGATAAGCCTTTTGACGTAGCTTGGCACGAGAACTTCAGCGCTGAGGAGCTGAAAACCGAAGTGATCATGGGCGCGGTTATGGGCCCGCTTTTGAGCGCTTACGGCGCTGACTTCAGCTTCATCGCGAACGGTGGGCGAATCAGGGTCGATTACAATGAAGAGCTTCATACCGCTGCGCAGCAAGCCGCGGGGGCTATTATGGATCACTGGCAGACGATGCCCCAGCAGGAGCTGCTGGGTGCGTTGACCCTGATCCAAAGTGATATGCGGGAGAACCAGGCCGCCTACAATGAGCTGGCCCTGGTGCTGGACGCCGCTGTGATCTCCACCGAGGCGATCCAGAGTGGAGCGCTTGACGGAGCGGTGCCGGAGAACGTACAGGCCCAGTTCGCGGAAGCGCAGGCCGCTCTCGCGCAGGCCCAGCGGGACGTCAACGAGACCGAGGCCCGTGTCCGGGACCTGTCCACCCAGCATGAAACCCTGGAGCGGAAGGCTACCAACGGCGTACTGACCGACGCGGAACAGACCCAATATGAGCAGGTCATCGAGGACCTGAAGACCGCCCAGCAGGACCTGACCGAGCGGAAGCAGAACGCGGCTGAAGTGCAGAGCGCCTACGCCGCCGTAGCGGAAACCCGTAACCAGCTGATGAGCGATGCGCTCAACCAGGTCCGATCCGACGCCCTGGCCACCGCCAAGGAGCAGCGCAGCGCAAAGCTGGAGGCCGCCCAGAAGGAGCAGGCCGACAGGCAGCAGATGGCGAACCTGCGGGTGAGCACGCTCCTCGACTCCTGGAACAACCCCACGGACGCTGTGGCGAAGGCCAAGGCCGATGTGGTGCAGGCTCAGCAAGCTGAAGAGGCCGCGCAGAAGGCCTATAATGAGGCAGTTGTAGCCGGGCCGCAGGTCACCGAAGCGCGTACCGTGGAGCAGGTGCAGACCGAGATCGAAGCGGAAGAGCAGACGTTGGCCAAGCTGGAAGCCCAGCTGGAGGACGTGGGAAGCGAGGAACAGTATGACGCCTTGCTGGCTCGTATCGCAACGACGCAGCAAAACATCACGGTGCTTCAGGCTGAAGCTGCGCAGAGCCAAGAGGCCCCGCCCGCTGATGTAGAGGCGGACGCCGCTGAAGGTGTAGCGCCTGCAGCCCCCGCGGCTACTGTCGAGGGAGAACCTGTGGAAACTGCCCCTGCGGAGGCGGTTGAGGCCGAAGCTCCGACCCCTGAAGCCGGAGAAGCGCCCAGCACCGCCGCGCCCCGCACCGATGCGAACGCCGCGGCTGGTCAGCGGAGCGCCCCGCTCAGCCAACCCACCACGGAGGTGGAGCGCCGCCGTGCTGCCCTGCAGCAGGCTCGGGATAATACTGCCGCGGCTCAGGCCCGGCTGAACGCGCTGAGCCAGCTGCGGGATCAGGTGCTGGCCGCAGCCCAGACTGATCGAAACGCTGCTGCCGGTCTCCTCCGGGAGGCTGTCCAGAGCGGTGATCTGTCCGTACAAGCCGCCTGGGGCCTCGCCAACGAGGCCGGGCTGCCCTTGGCTGACATCGGCGGCATCGGTGCCCCAGGTGTATACTATGAGGGCCTTGGCCGTGGGCCGAGACTGGACGCGGTGAAGCAGACCCAGGTCAACATGCTGGGTGCGTTTGCCAAGCGCTTCGGTGTGGAGATCATCCTCCGTGATCAGCTGGCCGCGGGCCAGGTAAACGGCGGCTTGATCGACGGCACGAACCGTATGTACCTCGGGCTGAATACCATCTCGGACGGCATCCTGCACTACGGCGTGCATGAGATGACCCACTTCATCGCCCAGAACAACGTCGAGGGCTTCAACTCGATCAAGACCGCAGTGATCGGCTACCTCACCGGGCACGGTGTGGACTTCAGCGCCGCCGTGAGAGACAAGGCCGACGTATACGCCCCGGAAGGCGCGGATCATGCGCAGTACCTGGCCGACAACTACGCGAAGATGGAAGAGGAGGTCATCTGTGACTCGCTCTCCCAGATGTTCGCTGACAAGGCCGTACTGCGGCAGATGGCCAAGGATAACCCTGACCTGGTGCAGGGCCCGGTCCGTCGGTGGTTCTTAAACTTCTGGAAGAAGCTGGCCACCGTCGTGAAGGACATCGCGGGTGGCACCGGGGAGGCCGAGGTCTCTGCGCTGCTGGGCGACAACAAGGCCCTGATGAACCTGTACGAGCTGTTCACGGAGAACGGCGAGATCGCTGGCGAGGAGTACCGCAAGTATGCTCCGAAGGCCGCGACCACCGCAGAAGGTGCGTCCCTGTCCATCAGCACGCTGGACACCTGGGAAAAGGACCTGCGGCAGCGAGCCACTGACCAAGGCATCCCGCTGGAAGAGATCGAACGGGCGGTACAGACCGTACGCAAGCAGGCAGACGAGCTGCTTAACCTGGCGAACGCCGGTGAAGAAGATCGTCGGCTGCTCACCTACGTGTACCGCGGCCCTGAGGTTGCCACCAGCATCCGAGGTGGTAATATGGCCCCTATCCGCAGCAACGTCGAGTACGTTTGGACGTTCGACCTGGACACCAACTGCCCGAAGCGGCTCCGGTACGCCAACATTGTGAACTACGTAGAGAACCAGATCCACCGCCAGATGACCGAAACGGAGTGCCGGAACCTTCTCAAGATCATGGTGGCCGTTGACGAGGAAACACCCTGTAGTTACTGCTACGTGGAAGGCAAGCGCATGGCTATGGCGGCTGGGTACAATCAGTACCTGAGCAAGCGCCATGACGCGCTGGAGTCCGCAGGGTCGAACGAAGCGGCGATACACGAGGCCCTCACCAGTGCCTTCGGAACCGCTGCAGCCCCGACCATCACTGGCCTTGCTGAAAACGCAGCATACAACCCGACCCGGGATCAACTGTATGAAGCTGTCGCCGGCGTACAGCGAGCAGTTTTCGACTACCTTGATGACCACTATCCGACCGGCAGCGCGTACAGCCAGCTGCCTGAGGGAACCTATGATTACCATACTCCGGATAAGTCGGTGAATAAGCTGGTCGAGGAAGTGGCTGGGTATCTGGGCATCTCTCGCGGCGAAGCGAGCGACTTGTCCGGTGATGTGGCTGCGGAGCTGAAGCGGATGGTATCCTCTTGGCTCTTCGATGCCTATGCCAAGGCTGATCATGTGTACATGGCCGGGGAAGAAATCGTAGCGGCCCCCGGGCAGATCAACGGAGAGGCGCTGGCGTTGCACCATAAGGCCAGCAACTACGCCAAGTCCTTCTCTCAGGCTCGGAACATGGACAACTATGTGCCCTATACCAACCAGGCCAGCCAGGTATCCCTCGAAGATAAGGAAGTCATGAACGCCCACGGCGGCTTCCGGGTGCACAGCTCCAATGACTATCGACCCGACTACATCATCGACTATATGCAGTTCTTTGCGGATCTTGAAGCGGACCAGCGGAACAGCAAGGGCGGTGACACCCCTGAAGGCTGGTTTGTGCATTGCTATACCAAAGCGGCAGACTTCGTGAAGATCTTTGCCCCTACCGGCGCGAGGATCAACATGAGCATCGCCATGTATGGTGATGACACCACCGGCATCAAGCCCAACTTTAAGGAAGGCATGGACTGGAACGAAGCAATGGCACTGCGGCAGGATTATCAGAACGCAGGCGTCATGGCGATGGTGGTCAATGACGATCAGCTCTCCTTCGCGCTGAACAGCCCCTGGATCGATATGTGCATCCCGTTCCACGCGTCTGGCATGCGTCAGACCTACTACAATCTCATGGGCTGGTTCGACTATACGGCCAAGCAGAATGAGGTCTGGCCCGGCAAAAAGTGGTTCAAGGCTCAGTTGCAGAAGGACGGCGTGAGTACCCGCGGGAAGAATGTCACGGAAGAGTTCATGAAGCGCCACCCGAACTTCGGCAGCAAAGGTGAGATCTATACCGTTACCGGAGCCTCCAACCGCGAGTACGTGAAAGAGCACGGGGAGCTACCCGTCGTTGCCGACAAAAATGGTGAACCGAGTACGCCGGCCCTTGTGCGGTACAAGCCCCACTTCCTGCCCGGCAGCGTGACCATCTACGCCTTCACCAAGGACGGCACCTACCTCGGGCCGATGGAGGTCGAGGGCCACGGCAACGACAAGGAGAAGTACCTCAGCCTTTGCGAAGAGTGGGGCGTTGTGCCTCGCTTCTCCGGACTGATGGTCAAAGACGCGCAGGGCAACCCGATTGACATCGTGGACCACCCGAACTACATGAAGGTCATCTACGAAACCGCCAGGGTTGATACCCCGCAGCAGTACGTGACCGCGAACTTCGATACCTCCCGTGTGGTAGACTCCCTGAGAGGCTTTGTAGGCAAGCAGGAGCGCGACTTGTCCGTGACAGAGAACGTGGGCAGCACCCGCGGCGGCCAGGACAGTGAAGCTGCCGCGGCAGCCGACCTGTTCCTGCGGAACCTGGCTGGTAAGGAAACCATCATGGCCACACCCGAAGAGTACGCGGTCCTGGAGCGCAGGGCTAAGGAACAAGCTGAGTACCTCAAGACCCACAGGAAGCTGGCGCCGGGTGATGTAAAGGTTGACCTGAGCCAGTATGAGATCATGCCGGAAGAGATCGCCACCGCGCAGCATACAATCCATGAGAGCCTGCTGAACAAGCGCACCCAGGCGGCCCGGGACATGGGCGCCTATACGCTGGACGCCCAGGAATTCGTACAGCAGCTGGAAGGCTATCGTGCCGAAGAGGCCGCCGAGGGTCGTTTCTACGGTGCCGAGGGCGGGTCCTCCTACTACAGCGGCAACGAGGCCACGGAGGGCGCGAGTCTTTCCCGCAACCGGCTCCAGTCCAACGAACGGATCTTCCGCAAGCTCTACGACGGAATCGGAGTTCAGCTGACGGTAGACCGGGTCGGCTTCGCTGGCAACGCAAACACCGACTCGTACAGCAACATGCGCACCGGGGCGACCCACGTCCGGTCCAGCGCGGTGCAGAACGCCGGAGCCTACATCCATGAGCTGGCGCGGCAGCTCGACTTCCGCACCAACATCACCGGCGACCAGACCCTGGGCGCCGAGCTCGAGCACGTGGCTCAGTACGCGCTGGATCCTATGGACTACATGACCATGACCCAGCAGCAGCGCCGGGACTTCGGCCTCGAGGAGTACATCACCCAGTACCTGCGGTATGGCAACGGGGCAACCCGGGCGGCCAGCGGTGCGGCGCTGAACGACGCCATGAACGCGGCCTTCAAGCGCTTGGGCTGGACCCGGGCCATGCGGATTGCCAGCCGAGAGTACTCCGCGCTGATGAATGCGAGCGCTGCGGATCAGGCGATGGCCCGAATCGACTACGCCGGACCTGCCCGCCCGAGCGCGGATCCGCGCAGGATGGCCGAGCTCATTGAGTTCAAGCTGGGTGACCGCACATACCCGATGCTCCGCCTGACTAGACTGATGAAGAGCCAGCTCGGGAGCGACTACCACATCAGTGAGGACCCGCGGGAGCTGCTCCTCGGAAACCCCAACCTGGGCGCGAACTTCTCTGAAGCCATCATTGAAGACCGCCTGGTCGATCCCCAGGGAACGACGATCAACGAGAACTCTATCCAGAGCATCCTTCATCAGATCCCGTCCAACCAGCGGGATGACTTCCTGAACTACTGGACCCTGCTGCACTCCCGCGACCGCGATGCGAACGGGAACACCGTGTACGGCCTGACGCCTGAAGACACGGCCACCCGGGATGCTGCCATCGCCCAGTACGAGCAGGAGCATCCTGAGTGGCTCGGCATCATAGACGCCGCCTGCGACTGGATGAACCAGTTCGTGCAAGCGTGGGTGGTTGACACGGGCGGCATGACGCAGAAGCAGTTCAACGAGATGAAGGCGCTGTACCCGCATCACATTCCGACCTACCGCGCTGACTACTTCTTCGGCGGCCAGAAGTACGAAGGCTCCAGCGGTGGCCGCCCGGGGCAGCAGCACACCAAAGCTGAGACCGTTGGCAATGGGATGCAGAGCGCGCCTGGCAGCGCCCGCGACCTGATCGACCCTGCTCTCGGCATCACCCAATACATCCAGGGCATCGTCGCCGCCGAGAAGAACCGCGAAGCCTTTGCGGCTTTCGCGGATGCCATCCGCCGTACCGCTGACAATGCGGACATCGCGGAGATCGTGCAGACACCCGAGAGGGACCCCCGCCAGCGTGCCAACAACGAGCCTGTAACCCCCGACAACCCGCTGATCGATGTCGCCACAGGAACCATTCGAGACTCCGTTGTGCGGCATGGCGACGGGCTGTTTACGGTTCGCGACATGAACGGAGACCTCGTCACCGTACAGATCCACAGCCCGCTGATCGCCAGTGCCCTGCTGAATACGGAACCTCGCGAGATCAGCCGCCTGATGCAGAGCATCGGCTGGCTGAAGAAGCTGATCACCGTCACCGCGACGGCCAAGAGCCTGCGATTCTCCGGCCAGAACGTGTTCGGTGACTGGTTCGTCTCCTGGGTGACGGGCAGCTACGCAAGCAACCCTGCCACTGGCGCGATCAAGTGGTTCCTCGGTGCCAGCAACCTGCTCTACAACAAGGTCAAGGACGCTTTGGGGGCTGACACCTCCAACGCCTACAAGGCATATGAGCTCTTCGGCCACATGCAGAGCCGATACAGCTTGTCGCGTGCAACGGGCCGGAAGGAAGCCAGGGCCGCGGTGCTGGGGCAGAGCCGCTTCCAGCAGGCTGCCGAAACTTTCCGAGGCACGAGAGGTACCACGGGCAGCCCCGTGAAGGGCCTGCTCCAGTTCATTCGGGAGGGCACGGCTGGCCTCGCAGGCGCGGCCATCGAACAGGTAACCGACCTTAGCGAGAACTCCACCCGGTACACCGAGTTCCTCTTCGGGCGGAATCGCAACGAACAGACCGGACTTCAGCGGCTAAACCCCGCCCACACCCGGGATCTGTCCACCTACGACGCACGGATAGAGGCCGGACGCGCTGCCCAGGAGGTCACTACGAACTTCCAGAAGCACGGCGACTCGAAGCTGCTGAAGGAGATTGGCCTTGGCGTCCCCTTCATGGGCGCGGCGATCCAGGGCACGAACAAAGCCCTCATGACCTTCTCCAGCCAGAACGAGGGAAAGCGACTTTCCACAGCGGCCAAGCTGACGGAAGTAGCCTTCCTGGCCATCGCCTACGCCCTCTGGCAGAACGGTTGGAGCGACGAGGACAAGGAGCTCTATGACCAGTACCAGAGCGACTATAAGATGAAGTACTACTTCATCCCGACGGATGGCAAGGGCCACTTCCTGCGGGTTAAGAAGGGCCAGGACGCGCTCTTCCAGCTCGCGGATGGCATCGGCACCATGATCGCCCGCTACAGCACTGGCATCGGCGACGACCTCTCCGGGGATGTCCTGGAGCTGGCCGGAAACGTGCTACGCGAAGCCTCTGGCTTCACCACCGTGCTCGACCCCATCCTCTCTGTGGGCCGCAACCTCACCTGGTGGGGCGGCCAGATCGAGAACTACAGGGACCAGCAGCGGGCGGAGCAGGACCGCTATGACGAGGACACCTCCATTGTATGGAAGGTCGCCAGTAGCAGCCTGCACGCGCTGGGAGTAGAGTGGTCACCCAAGGATGTAGAGTACGTGGTGAGGCAGTACCTCGGCTCGTACGGGACAATCCTGGGCAAGTCGCTGGAAACCGCGACGGAAGGAAAGCTGGACTTCAAGACCTTCGGCAGCATCGTCTGGGACCGTATCGCCAGCGGCTACGTGGTAGACGCGATGGACGGCAGTCAGGCCACCCAGGTGTTCTACGCCTGTAGCGACCAGATCGACCAGATGCTCACCACCGCCAAGGCCGGGGATGATGCTTTCTACCTCCGCGCTGACTACGGCACCCCGGAATTCGACGAGGCAATCTCCGAAGCCGAGACCCTCCAGGAGCGCATCAAGGATGCGAAGAAGGAGATCAAGGCCCTGTGGACCGACTACAGCGACGCAGTGGAAGCCGAGGACGAGGAGGGCCGCCGGGAAGTGAAGTACGAGATCCTGCGGCTGTGCACCGAGATGAACGCGGACATCGCGGCCTTCTTCGACGAGTACGGCTACCCGAACAACTTCCAGAGAGCCTTCTACAACAACCTGAAGCTGCTCAAGCCCTACATCGAAGGCGAGGAATAACCCACCCCACAAAGCCACCCTGAACCTCCATCCAGGGTGGCTTCTTTTGATGCCCAACCTGATGCCCAGACCCACAAAAATAGGGTGATTTTGAGGCTGAAAGGCCCAGCGCTGCTTAACATTTGTGGGTACACAAAAGCCCGAGATTATCGCAATCTCGGGCTTTTTGCTATAGCACAGGTGGGGCGTTTTATCGCAAATGTGTCAAAATGGAGGCCCATATCTACGGGCTTTTCGGGTGGTCTGATGCCCATCTGATGCCCAGTCACATAAACTGCTGCATGAAGGCCGCAGTGCGGTCCAAGCTGGCGCTCTGGGTCTCCTGACTCAGGTGGGTGTAGATCGCCATCGTGATGGCGGGGGACGTGTGCCCTACCCAGGTCTGGGTGGTCTTCACATCCACCCCGGCGTCATACAACATCGTCACAAAGGTATGACGCAGGTCATGGCACCGGATGGACAGGCCGGTCTGGCGGAGATACCGCTCCCAGTCAGTAGCAAACCGGTTTGCATCGGGCTGCTTGCCATCCTGGTCCTTCAGGACCCAGCCCTCTCCCGGGACGGCAAGCAGGGGCTTGAGCGGAGGGAGGATCGGCACATCCCGGACAGCCGCCTTGGTCTTTGGCGAGCCAAACACCGGCTGGGCATGCTCGAAGTGCACCCCGTGGCGCACGTGGATGAGCCCGGCTTTCGGATCGATATCCTCCCAGCGGAGGGCAAGGGCCTCACCCCGGCGGAGCCCCGCGAACAGCATCAGCATGGCAGCCAGGCCAATGTACCCGGCGCTGCCACCGAAGTGAGATACCGTGGCGATCTCTTCCCGGGACAGGGCGCGGTGGGTGCCCTCACCCTTGCTCTGCCAGGAGACCTCAATCGTGGGGTCAAAGGCGATGACCCGGTTAGCTAGTGCAGACCTAAAAATCTGCTGGACGACGGAGCGGAGCTTGCTCACATAAGATTTGGAGTAATCAGCGTACGAATCTGCGAACCGCTGAATGTGGATCTGTCGGATGCTGTTCAAAGGAGCGTTACCCAAGGCCTGCCGGAGATTTTCCGCATTCAGCCGCCGCATGTGCTGTGCGGAGAAGCCGCCGTGCTGTCCGTAGGTCTCCAGCCACGTGTCGATCCAATCGGAGAGGGGCTGGCGCTGGGCCACCAGGTCCACGCCGTCCTCCTTGGCCCGCTTGAACTCATCTGCCTTGGCCTGGGCCTCCTTGAGGGTCTTGCCGTAGAAGGCCTTGCGGATCCGCTTGCCGGTCTTGGGGTCGGTACCTGCATCGACTCTTACGCAGCGCCTCCCGTCGCTGGTCATGTTCTTGGGCTTGGACTTCTTCTTGGCAGTTGGGAAGGTGATTATTCTCTGTTCCATTTTCTTCTTTCCTTTCTGCCCTGCCTGTGCTATAATAGAAGCGCACAGACTCGGGCCTGTAGCTTGGTTGGGTTTTGTGCCTTTGTCCCTGTCCGGGGTAGGAGCCGGACAGGGGCTTTTTTATTTGACCTTAATTATGTACCCGATCACTTTGCCGTAGACGCGCATGCTGTTCAGGCACTCGCCCTCGATACCACCATACTCCGGGTTGTCTGAGGCCAGCTTGACCAGCTTCCCGTTCTCGACCAGGGCCCGTTTACAGACTGTGCCTTCGCCCTCGATCCAGGCTATTATCACGTCGCCATCAACGATGTCCTGAGTCTTGCGCACGAATACGGTGGATCCATCCATCAGGGTGGGCTCCATCGAGTGACCGGAAATACCCACCGCATAGTCTGTACCCTTGGGCACCAGCCGCTTTTCGTAGTCCACCATCTCGTACTCGCCCTCTGCCCAGAGGGGCTCGCCGGCAGCTGAAGGGTCAACGTACCTCCGAATTGAAACCGTCTCATACTCCAGCGCAGCACACCGGCTGTACTCTGCGGTAAGCACCGTGTCCACAACAGCCTTCCCATGCGCATCCAATATATGGTACTTATCCAGCAGGGACTGATCGGCAGCGGGCAGCGTAGGCTTTTTCGGTAGCTGGACGAGGTTGGACTTGGTTGCGGGGGTGCCCCAGCCCATAAGATAAGAAGGATCTACGCCCAACGCTTTGCCCAGCAGCGCGATCTTATCTCTGCGCATGTTGGCAATGGCCCCGTCCTCCCACTTCTTGACCGTGCTGCGTCCCACCCCTACGATCTGGGCAACATCCTCAAGGGTCATGCCCCGAGCCAGGCGAAGCTCGCGTATCTTTTCTCCCAGGGTCATGTGTTCACCCCCTTTCTTGCTTATGCCAGTATTATATCAGACACGTTTCCATTTTGCAACATTCAAATTGCTTATAAAATAAAAAGTTTCGTTAAATCAACAAAACCCATTGACAAAACGTTTTGGCCGTGATAAGATGTCCGTGTCCTAAAGGAAACACGCAGCGAAAGGGGGGTTGAGTGGATGAACAAGGCTCTGTTGGAGTATGAGATGAAGCGCAAGGGCGTTACAGCCACACAAATGGCGAAGATTCTGGGCATCAGCCGATCTACTTTCTGGAAGAAATGCACCGGATCGTCTGAGTTCAAACAATCCGAGATCATGAAGATCGTCTCTACACTTCAGCTCACGGACGCCGCTGCAATTTTTTTTGCAGAGTGAGTTTCCTATAAGAAACAGAAAGGAGGAACCATGAACCTTATCGCAGCACTGACCGACGTGTCGAACAACAACATCATGGATCGAGTCGCCCATGCGATTGTGCGGAGCTACATCGAGGAGCACCTGGACAAGTCGGATGACGCCCCGAAGTTCGATACGTACATCGTCTGGAAGTGCAAGGCACTTCAGAACTGGAAGTACCTTGTGAGCAGCACCCTGTACGACGGGATGTACTACGAGCTCACCTACAACGGGGACAAGAACGAGTGGTACCTAGACGCCTACAAGAAGTTCGAGAATCGCAGATACGAAGCCGAAGGAAAGGAGGGAGCAAATGCTCTACACAGTAACCGCCCAGCAGCGCACAACCCTGCTGAAGGCGAAGGACGTAGCCGCGAGGCTGGGTCTGGGACAGGAGAGCGCCCTGGCGCTGGTCAAGGCCCACGGGATCAAGATCCTGAGCCGGTACTACATCACTGAGGCGAGGCTGGCCCAGGTGCTGAACGGAGAGGTGGAGGACGGATGATCGAGTACCGGCACCACGCCACCGTGCGCAGGGCCGCCCGGGACATCGCCTGGGCGTGGATCACCCGGCAGCTGGAGGACGGCTTCGAGATATCGGAGGAAAGCTATGAGCATTACCTGGACGAGTCCCTGCGGGATACCCTCCTGGAAGAGTATGAGCAGGCAGAGGCGGATATGGAGGTGGCCCACCGTGATTGGGAGGACGAGTAACCCCAAGGCCGTGGCGTTTGAGCGCCGGGTGCAGGCCCTGCAGAAGACCGGTAACCCCTTCCGGGGCTACCTGCACCGGGACGGCTGGGCCCTGTACCGGACCGGCGCGCACCTGAACGAGTGTCGCATCCTAGTGCCCGCAGAAAGCCGGGAGTACCAACCCGGGGCCATCACCCTGAAGCTGCACGAGAAGCAGCTGGACATGATCATCGACAAGGTGCGCAAGACGGGCCAGCTGCTCTGCACAGTGGAGTGCGCGGGCGAGGGCAGCCCGGTGCACTGGAAATGGGAGGACGAGTAATATGAGGCACGACTACCTGGCACCCTACCCCATCCGGCTGATCGCCACCGCACGTACCTGGGCCCGCCGGGTAGGCCCGGAGGTGATCTCCGGGATCGGCTTCGCAATGATCATCATGCTGCTGCCCATCGTGGCGGCGCTGAGATAGAAGATAGAAAGGAAGTAAAAACCATGATCATCAGTTTTAGTGGCGACAGCATGCACGACGTCATGCAGGAAATGAAGCGCTTTCTCTTCGGGGAAGAGAGCGAACTTCAGGTAGCAACCACTCCCGCGGTGGTGAAGGAAACCCCCGAACCGGCCAAGACCGTACAGCTGGAGCGCCCCGTGGCGCAGGAGCCCACCTACACCGCGGCGGATGTCCGCAAGGTGTTCCGGGAGGCGACAAAGTACGCGGACCAGGATACGCTGCGCAAGGCCCTCAAGGACATCAGCGGCGCGGACAGCGTGAGCGCGGCCCCGCAGTCGTCCTTCGGCGCCCTGATCGAGTGGGCGGAGGGGGTTATCCACAATGCCCAGTGAGCACGCATACCTGAGCCCCAGCGCGGCCCACCGGTGGCTGCACTGCCCGGGCAGCGTGGGCTGGGAGGCGGAGCTGCCCGACACCACAAGCGACGCAGCCAAGGAGGGCACAGCGGCCCACGCCCTGGCCGAGGCGAGGCTCAAGGTCGACTTGGAGTTGTTGTGGCGAGTCCAGCAGAGCGAGTGGTACAACGCGGCAATGGAGGGCCACATCGACACCTATGTGGACTATATCCACGAGCTGCGGACGCCCGGAGACGAGCTGCTGATCGAGCAGCGGCTGGAGATCCTGCCCAAGTGCTTCGGCACAGCGGACTGCCTCGTTGTCTCCGAGGGGAAGCTGGACGTGGTGGACCTCAAATACGGCAAGGGCGTCCGGGTGGACGCGGAGCAAAACCCGCAGTGCCTGCTCTACGCCTACGGCGCCTGGAAGGCCCTGAGCTGGCTGTACGACATCCAGGACGTGACCGTCCACATTGTACAGCCCCGGCTGGACCACATCACCAGCTGGCACCTGACGGTGGACGAGATGCGGCAGCAGGTCGAGGGCGAGGAATTCCAGCGCCACTACCAGGACGCAGCCCACGACGTGCACGAGTACCATGCCGGCGACCACTGCCGCTTCTGCCGGGCCGCCCCGATCTGCCGGCAGCGGGCACTGCACGAGGTGGCCAAGGTGGCCTACGCCCTCAGCGAGGGCGGCAGGGACATCGGCCCCACCACCGTAGGCTACCTGCTGGAGGTCCTGCCCAGCTTTGAAAACTGGGCCAAGGGCATCAAGGACGGGGCGCTCTCTGCAGCCATTGCGGGGGCAAGCATCCCGGGGTACAAGCTGGTGGCCGGGCGGGGAACCCGGAAGATCACGAACCCGACGGAAGCCGAGGCAAGGCTGGCAGAGGCCGGCTTCGACCCGGCACAGTACATGGAGCTGCGCGGCCTGACTGACCTGGAAAAGGCCGTGGGCAAGAAGGAACTCAGCCAGGTGCTGGACGGCCTGATCGTGAAGAGCGACGGCAAGCCCACCCTGGTCAAGAACGACGATCCCCGACCGGCATACAGCTCGGCGGCGGAAGATTTTAAGGAGGAATAATCATTATGGCTAAGGTTCATGGAACGAAGGTTACCACTGGTGTTGTCCGTCTGTCCTACGCGAACGTCTGGGAGCCCAGGAGCATCAACGGGTCCGACCCGAAGTACAGCTGCTCCATCCTGATCCCCAAGAATGACACCGAGACCGTGGAAGCGATCAAGGCCGCCATCGAGCAGGCCGTCCAGGACGGCATCGCCAGCAAGTGGAACGGCAAGAAGCCCGCCGGCCTCAAGCTGCCCCTGCGTGACGGCGATGAGGACCGTCCCGATGACGAGAACTACAAGGGCATGTACTTCATCAATGCCAACAGCAAGCAGCCCCCGCAGATCGTAGACCGCGCTGTGAAGCCCATCCTGGATCAGACGGAGGTCTACAGCGGCTGCTACGTCCGCGTCAGCGTCAACTTCTACGCCTTCAACCAGAACGGCAACCGGGGCGTCGCCTGCGGCCTGGGGAACATCCAGAAGGTCAAGGACGGCGACAGCCTGATGGGCCGCTCCAATGCTGCGGATGACTTCGACGCGGAGGACGACGATGACTTCCTCGCATAAGTCGCTCCTGGTCGATATTGAGACCTTCAGCGCCACCAGCCTCCCGGACTGCGGAGTATACCGCTACTGCCAGGACCCGGACTTCACTATCCTGCTGATCGCCTACGCCTTTGACGATGAGCCGGTGGAGCTGGTGGACGTGGCCTGCGGGGAGGACGTGCCCCAGGAGTTCCTGGACGCCCTCTCCGACCCGGGGATCCTCAAGCTGGCCTACAACGCCAACTTCGAGCGCACCTGCATGGGACGGTTCTTCAACCGCCCCATGCCCCCGGAACAGTGGCAGGACATCATGATCCACGCGGCCTACCTGGGCCTGCCCCGCTCCCTGGCTGGCGTCTGTGACGCGCTGGGGCTGGGCGAGGACCAGGGCAAGATGAAGGAAGGCAAAGACCTGATCCGGTACTTCTGCCTGCCCTGCAAACCCACAAAGACCAACGGAGGCCGCACCCGCAACCTGCCCACCCACGCACCGGACAAATGGGAGATCTTCCGCCAGTACTGCATCCGCGACGTGGAGAGCGAGCGCACCGTGGAGCGCCGGCTGTCCAGTCACCCCGTGCCGGAGAGCGAGTGGGAAATCTGGCGCGTAGATCAAGCCATCAACGACCGGGGCGTGATGATCGACACCCGGCTGGCCCGGATGGCCGTGGCCATGTCGGAGGCCAACAACAAGCAGCTTACCGAAGAGGCTGTGCGGCTGACCGGGCTGGAAAACCCCAGCAGCGTGGCCCAGCTCAAGCGCTGGCTGGACGAAAACGACGAGAAGAAGTGCGACAGCCTCAGCAAAGCCTACGTCAGTGACCGGCTGAAGGAGCTGCCCGAGGGCACCGTGAAGCGGGTGCTGACCATCCGCAAGGAGACCGGCAAGAGCAGCGTATCCAAGTACGAGGCGATGCTGCGCAGCGTCTGTGAGGACGGCAGGGTGAGAGGCACGCTGCAGCACTACGGGGCCAACCGCACCGGGCGCTGGTGCCTGACCGGAGATCACGAGGTGCTCACGGAAAGCGGCTGGGTGCGGCTGGACGAGTGGACCGGCGGCATGATCGCATGCTGGAACCCAAACGGCGAGGTCGTGTCCTTCCAGCGGGCCAACGCTGTCAGCTTTCCGTACAACGGGGAGATGTACTTCTACCGGGATAAGCGGATCTCCCAGATCAGCACACCTGACCACAAGATGTGGGTACAGCGTCGTCGAGGTGCCCCCTGGAGCGCGGAGACGGTTGAATCCTTGGGCGCCAACAGACCCTGCATCCCCTTCACGGGAACAAGGTTGTACACCCCGAGTCGTGAGCACGACAGGCTGAGAGTGCTGGTCATGACCCAGGCAGACGGGTGCTACACGGCGGACGGACGGCTACGGCTCAAATTCAAGAAGCAGCGAAAGATCGAGCGCTGCCGTCAACTTCTACGTCGAGCCGGGCTGTGCTTCACAGAACAAAGCTACGGCGACGGAAGCACAGGCTTCGTCATCCCTAAAAGGGCGCTGCCTCTCTGGCTGCTCATGTTCAAGAACAAGACCTTTGGGCCCTGGCTGTTCGACCAGAGCGCGGACGTCTTCTTCGAAGAACTAGAGCTGTGGGACGGGTACCGCGCTGGCCCCAACAGCATACAGTACTGCACCTGCAACAAGCAGAACGCGGATATGGTACAGGCCTTTGCCCACCTGAGCGGGCGTGCGGCCTTGATAAAGGAAAAGCACGCAGACCACCCCGTCTGGAACGCCTGCTACAACGTAGACATTTGGCTGTCGCCGGGTAATTGCCACGAGCTCAGGGATAAGCCGGAGCGCTTCATCTATGATGGCCGTGTGTACTGCGCGGAAACACCCACCGGCTACTTCCTGGTACGCCGGTGCGGCAGAGTGTGGGTAACCGGCAACTCAGGCAGGCTAGTGCAAACCCAGAATCTCCCCCAGAACCACATCGAGGATCTGGACATTGCCAGGAACCTGGTGCGAGACGGCGACCTGGAGTTTGTACGGCTCTGCTACGGGGACGTCAACGACACCCTCAGCCAGCTGATCCGCACCGCCATCATCCCGAGGGACGGGTGCCTTTTCGCAGTCAGCGACTTCTCCGCCATCGAGGCGAGGCTCCTGGCCTGGCTGGCCGGGGAGCAGTGGAAGCTGGACGTATTCGCCAATGGCGGGGACATCTACTGCGAAACCGCCAGCCAAATGTTCGGCGTACCGGTAGTCAAGCACGGGCAGAACGCGGAGCTGAGGCAGAAGGGCAAGATCGCTACGCTGGCCCTGGGGTACGGCGGCACCGTGGGGGCGATGGTCAACATGGGCGCTGTGCGGATGGGCATACCGGAGGAGGACCTGCCCGAGATCGTAGACCGTTGGCGAGCCGCCAGCCCGCGCACCGTGGAGCTCTGGCATCGCATCGATTCCGCGGCGATGGCCGCAACCAAATACCACGAGTGGAGCGAGGATCTGGGGTATGGCCTGCGGATCGGCTACGAGGACGGCCTGATGATCATCGAGCTGCCCAGCGGACGGAGGCTGCACTACGTGAAGCCCCGAATCGGTACCAACAAGTTCGGTCGGGAGGCCGTGACCTACATGGGCGGCACCGGCTGGACGCGGATCGAGACCTTCGGCGGGAAGCTCACGGAAAACATCATCCAGGCCATCGGGCGCGACTGCCTGGCCCGGGCAATGCTCAGGGTGAGCGGGCGCTACCCGATCGTCATGCACGTGCACGATGAGATGATCGCTGAGGTGCCCCTTGAAGAAGCGAACGAGGCGCTCCAGTACATGAACGAAGTGATGGCCGACCCCATCCCGTGGGCCCCGGGGCTGATCCTGCGGGGCGACGGATACCTGTGTGACTACTATAGAAAGGACTGACCACAATGGCGCCCCTCCTGTACGACGTCAGCATGGCGGAGCTGCTCCGCCTGCGCGAAGAAGAAGGCATGACGAACCGGGAAATCGCGGAGCATTTGGATGTTAGCGTTGCCACAATCTATCGTTACCTGGGCAAGCAGCCCAAGAAAGGAAGTACCATGAAGAACACCCACAGCATGTTCGCGGACAATCAGGATGACCTCGCGAAGGCCATCCGCACCCCTGAAGAAGTCGTCGCCGGCATGAGCGACGCCCAGGTCAGCGCCATGATCAGCACCCTCTGTGACGGCACCAGCGACGGCGGCCTGCGCTCCGTGGGCGCGACCTTCAAGGCCGGGGACGGCACCCTGTACACCATCGAGAAGACCGAGGAGGGCGACGTGGAGATCGCCATCAGCGGCAAGCACATCAAGGCCCAGCTGCTCTACCCTGAGTTTTGCGCCCTGCGGGTGCAGCTCGATAACCTGCGGAAGGAGATCGCCAAGCTATGAAGGACAAAGTGACTCTGGCCGACAAAGAGGGGCTCATCGCCTGGGCCTCTCTGGCCTCGGTGCTGGTGGATACGGACATCAAAGGGATCGAGGAGCGCTTCGAGAAGCTCCCCGGGGGCAAGAGGGACCTGGCCCTGATGCGGAAGCTGGCCGAGAAGTACATGCAGAAGCTGCTGTGGGAGGCAATCCCTATGAGCAAGGACGACGCCCGGTGGTTTGTGCAGACGCTGAAGTTGATGCGGATCTACACCGGGATCCAGGGGCGGTACGGCCATGAGAGCGTGGACCGCATGGCGGACTTCGGGGTGTACCTGAGCTACGACGATATTAACGCCATCCTGGACGCCCTCGGGGACCACTGCTTGCTGTGCAGCAAGAGCAAGAAGGAAGCCCAGGACTGCCCGCTGCGCAAGGCCCTGGAGCGGATCCCCACTCAGGACACCTCGGAGGATAACTTCTGCGCAGTCCAGCGGGCATATACCGAGGCGGTGTATTCGACATAAGGAGGTAAGGCGGGATGAGCGAGTTTGTGAAAACAATGAGGGATTGGCAGCGGCTGTGTGACTCGATGGATAAAAAGTATAGTGATGACTGTTGCAATAACTGCCCTCTATATGGGTTTGCTTGCGGTGGCATATTTGAAATGCCGGAAAATACGGACTGGCGGCTGTTGCAGGAAAAGGTTGATGCGTGGGCGGCAGAAAACCCGGAACCAGTTTATCCGACATTTATGGAATGGCTGATAGACATTGGCGTTTTATGCAATAGGCCCATGTATAGCATTATTGCTGACACAATCGCAACAGCTCACATCCCCGCCGACATCGCGGAAAAGCTGGGGTTGGAGCCGAAGAGAGGGAACGGCGATGAGTGACCTGATTTCAAGGACGGCAGCGATTGGAGCTTTTACTGGTAAGCCGCCTGAATACTATCACACCAGCTACATTGTTAGCGAACTGAACAGCGTGCCCGCAGTGGATGCCGTGCCTGTAATAAGGTGCAAAGATTGCGAATTCTGGAATTATGCGGATTGTGTGGTTGAAGGCAATTGCTACTGCGATATGTTGGAAAGGTACACGTTGGAAAATTTTTACTGCGCGGCTGGTATACGGAGGGATACAGATGGCAAGGATGATTGGCATTGATGACGTGGCGCGCATCTTATGGGATCACCATTTCCACGATGGCGATGGACTGCAAGCATTGTGTGATGTGAAAGAGATATTGGAAGCCGTAAGGGGGCATCCGGGGGCTGTTGACATTGTGCGGTGTAAGGATTGCAAGCAGTGGTACGTGGATCTGGGCTGGAAGGGCAAATGCTGGTGCTGCGTGCGCCAGTGCATGACCAGGCCGGATTGGTACTGCTGGGACGGAGAACGGGAGGAACTGACAGATGACACCCCGTGAAGAGATATGGAGCAGGGCTGAGGACCTGCTCAAGCTGGCAGGCCGGGCGTCCCGGAGCCAGACCTACTACTCCAGCTATGAGGACGCGGAGGACGTGGTGCAGGACGTGGCGCTCTACGCCCTGGAGCGGGCGGACAAGTACGACCCGGAGAGGGCCAAGCTCTCCACCTGGCTGTACGTCTCCACCCTGTCCTGCCTGCACCACAAACAGGCTGCCCTGCACGCCACCAAGCGCGGGTACGGCATGACAACCCTGGGCGATGAGGCCCTCGAAGACGTGGCGGCTCGCATCGACCTGGAGGAGGACGTGGTGGAGCGCCTGGATCGGGAGGCCGCGATGGCCACCATCCTGAAGGCCGCGGAGAAGCTGACCGAGAAGCAGCGGGACGTGCTGCTGAAGCGGTACCTGGAGGAGATCACCTTGGATACGCTGGCAGCCGAGTACGGACTATCCCGCCAGCGTATCTGCCAGATCATCGCCAAGGCAGAGCGTGTAATCCGTGCCCAGGCTGCTGTCCGGAGAATCGCCCGGACGAGGTACGAGGCATGAAGGGCACAGCGAATGAGTCCTGGGAGCTGCACCTCCTGGAACTGAGGTGCTTTCGGGGGCCAGGACATCGGTGGGAGTACATCATGGGCCTGATCAACCAGGGCCTCAGCGACAAGGAGATCGCCCGGGAGATCAACCGCCTCACCCCGAGAAAACTCGACTATTGCACACCGGGGGACATAGCCGTCTACCGGAAAGTGCACGACGACGCTCTGGACTGGAGCGCCAGCGACAACCCGGAGAACACCAACCGGCGGGAGTGGACCACCCTCGCCGAGCTGATACGATTGGAGGAGCTATGATGCTGTTGACGATCACGACAGGACAGAGCCGGAAGGCCCTCTCCTGGAAACCGGAGACACTGACATGGGAGGCGCTGGTACAGCGCCTCTCTACTGCCCGTAGGACGGGCGAGACGGTGCTGCAGTACCAGGCCATGACGGTGGAGGAGCGCTCCGCTGCCAAGGACGTGGGCGGATTTGTGGGCGGCAGGCTCAGGGGTGAGCGCCGCAAGGCGGAGGCCGTCCTGGGGCGCCAGATCATGGTGCTGGACGCGGACTACGCTCCGGCAGACTTCAAGGACGCGGTCTGCGGCTGGGCCGTGCCCTGGGCCTGCTGCGCTCACACTACCCACAGTCATACACCGGAGAAGCCCCGGTACCGGCTGATCCTGCCCCTGACGCGGGAGGTATCCGCTGACGAGTACGAGGCCTGCGCACGCTGGGTCAGCGCCGAGATCGGCATGGAGTACTTCGATGACACCACCTACGAGCCTTGCCGGTTGATGTACTGGCCCAGCTGCCCCAGCGACGGGGAGTTCATCGCCTGGGAGCAGAAGGGCGACTGGCTGAACCCGGACTGGGTGCTCTCGCAGTACGCAGACTGGCGTGATACCACGTCGTGGCCACGCACCGACAAGGCGGTCCGGCAACTGGCCGAGTCAGCTAAGAAGCAGGGCGACCCCACCCAGAAGCCCGGCATCGTGGGCGCCTTCTGCCGCGTCTACGACGTGCCCGCAGCCATCGAGCGGTACCTGCCCGAGGTCTACCGCGATGACGGCAACGGACGGTACACCTACGTGAAGGGCAGCACGGCCCAGGGCATGGTGCTGTTCGATGACGGGCAGTTCTGCCGCAGCTACCACTCCACGGACCCGGCGGGTGGGCGGCTGATCAACTCCTTCGACCTGGTGCGAATCCACCTCTACGGCGCATTGGATGATGAGGTGGACGAAGATACGCCAGTCAATCAGCGTCCAAGCTATCAGGGGATGCGCACGCTCTGCCGGGAGGACGAGGCCGTCTGGGCGGAGCTGGGCGGCAGCAGCCCGGAGGATGACTTCGCCGAGGGAGAGGAAGACGAGCCGGAGATCACCAACAAAGGCACAGCCACCGACCAGGACAGCGCCCTCAGCTTTGAGGAGTTCGCCCGTCCGATCCTGCGCTACTCAGCGTCCCTGGGCTGGATCGCCTGGGATGGCAGGCGCTGGGTGCCCGGAGCAGATGACCGGGCCAGGAAGACAGTCATGCAGTACAACAACACCGTGCTGGCGATGGCCCAGACTGAGACCGACGAGGAGCGCCGCAAGGCCAAGCTCAAGCACGCCATGAAGCTGCGGAGTACCGGCGCCATCAGTGCCATGCTGGTCAACGCCCAGGCCCTGCTCCGGGATGAGGACCCTTGGGACACCAACCCGTGGCTGCTCAATACACCCAAGGGAATTGTGAACCTCCAGGACGGGACGCTCATGAGGCACACACCCGCACAGCGCATGACCGCGATGACCGCGTGTGCCTGTGAGCGCGGCGAGGCCCCCATGTGGCACAAGTTCCTCCGGGAGGTCACCGGCGAAGACAAGGACCTTGAGAACTACCTCCAGGATGTGCTCGGCATGGCCCTGGTGGGCCAGGTCTATAATGAGGGCATGGTGGTGGTCACCGGCAGCGGCGGCAATGGTAAGAGCACATTCTTCGGAGCCTGTGCCCGGGTGCTTGGCACCTATGCGGACTCCATACGCCCCGAGCTGCTGCTCAGCCGCGCCAACGGCCAGGAAGCCTTCGGCATCGACTGCGTGCGCGGAAAGCGCCTGGTGCTGGCCGGCGAGACCGACGAGGGCGCTGCGCTTTCCGAAGCTACCATGAAGCGTCTGACCTCCAGGGACGAGATCAGCGCCAACCCGAAATACAAGCAGCCCTTCACTTTCACCCCGTCCCACACGCTCATTCTCCACACCAACCACCTGCCCAAGGTGCGGCACATGGACGGAGGCATCGCCCGCAGAATGGCTATTGTTGTCTTCCCGTACACCCCGAAGCCGGAGCACATCATCGTGGACCTTATGGAGCAGCTCGTGGCCAGGGAAGGCGATGCGATCCTCGCCTGGATGGTCGATGGCGCGGTGCGCTTCTGGAAGCGTAACTGCATGCTGCCCAAGCCCAAGTGCGTGGAGGAGGCCACCGCAAAGTATCTGGGTGACAACGACTGGCTGAAGGAATTCCTGGAGGACTGCTGCGAGGTGGGCGACAACCAGGAAGCCAGGGGCGGCGAGCTCTACGAACGGTACCGGAGCTGGTGCATGGAGACCGGCGAGCGCTTCCCAAAGCGGGCCCGGGACTTTGCCCAGGCCTTGGAGAGCAAGGGCTTCCAGAGGGTGCGGAAGAGCGCCGGTGTAATATGGGAAGGATTAAAACTGAACTCTGAGTTCCTGTGAACCGCATGATGAAGGCTAAAGGCGGATAAACCCCTATATTGTCAGAATTTGAAAAAAAATAAAAATTTAGAAAAGAGTAGTGTTTATCTTGCTTTAGCCTTCATTGAACTAAGAAGAAGAGGAGGAGCTGTTGTATGCTTGAGCGCGACATCGAGCGGGAGGCAGGGCGGCTTGTCAGGGCCCGCGGGGGGCTGTGGCTGAAATGGATATCCCCAGGGGCGGCAGGAGTGCCTGACCGGATATTGATAGCACCGGGTGGCCGGATCGTATTTGTGGAGCTGAAGCAGGAGACGGGACGCCTGTCGAACCTGCAGCGGTGGTTCCGGGACCAGCTGCGGAAGCTGGGCTGCGATGCCCGGGTCACCAGGAACTGGGAGGAGGTGGAGGCACTTGTCAATGAGATTCTGCCCGCGAAGCTACCAGACTGAGTGCATTGAACGGATCAAGAGTCAACCCAAGGTGGGGCTTTGGCTTGCGATGGGCATGGGGAAGACCGTCATCACCTTGACGGCCATCAAAGAGCTGTTGGAGGATCTGGCCATCAGCCGGGTGCTGGTGATCGCCCCGAAAACGGTGGCAGAGACCGTCTGGACCACCGAGGCCCAGAAGTGGGACCACCTGACCGGCCTGCGGGTGGAGCGCGTCCTGGGGTCTCTGAGGGCCCGTAGGGCGGCCCTCTCCGCGGAGGCGGACATCTGGGTGATCAACCGGGAGAACGTGGCCTGGCTGGTCTCTGAGGGCTGCTGGCGCTGGGACATGGTGGTGATCGACGAGCTGAGCAGCTTTAAATCCCACCAGAGCAAGCGGTTCAAGGCCCTGCGGTCAGTGCTTAATCAGGTCCATCGCCTCGTAGGCCTGACCGGCACCCCGTCCCCCAACGGGCTTATGGACCTGTGGGCCCAGACGTATTTACTGGATCGGGGGCAGCGGCTGGGCAAGACCATGACGGCCTACCGGGAGCGCTTCTTCCGGCCCGGGAGGCAGAATGGGTATGTGGTGTACGACTGGCAGCCCAGAGAGGGCGCGAAGGAACGGATCGAGGAGCTATTGTCCGACCTGTACGTCTCCATGGACAAGCCCCTGGGCGTAGAGCGGGTGGACGTGGACCGGCTGGTGGAGATCGACCGGAAGCGGTACGACGAGCTGAAGAAGGCCATGACGATGGAGCTGGACAGCGGGGTGGAGATCACCGCCCTGTCCGCCGCAACGCTGATGGGCAAGCTGCTGCAACTGGCAAACGGATCCGTCTACGATGAGGGCCACCATTGGCACGAGACCGACCGGGCAAAACTCGATGCCCTCACCGAGGTGCTGGAGGAAGCGGACGACCATGTGCTGCTGTACTACCGCTTCCAGGCGGACCGTGACCGGATCCTGGCGGAGCATCCCGAAGCGGTGCTGCTGGAGGGGGCCCGAGAGGTGGAGGCGTGGAACAGGGGCGAGATCAAGGTGCTACTGGCCCATCCGGCCAGCGCAGGCTACGGCCTGAACTTGCAGCAGGGCGGGTCCATCATCGTGTGGTACGGCCTGCCCTGGAGCCTGGAGCTGTGGGAGCAGGCCAACGCCCGGCTTATCCGGCCAGGGCAGCAGCGGACCGTCCGCGTGGTGTCCCTGCTGGCCGCCGGCACCGTGGACGAGAAGGTCAAGGCGGCCCTGGAGCGTAAAAGCATGACCCAGCGGGAGCTACTGGAGGCGATGAGATGATTGAGAGGTGGAGCGGTTATAGGCAGTTGTGCGCAGAGATCAAAGCCCTCACGGAGCAAATCGAGCAGATCACCGTCATGGCAACTCACTGCACCGCGGGGTGGGGCACAGTTACCGTGATGGGGAGTGGATACGCCACCAGCCGCGTGGAGACCGCAGCCGTCAAGCTGGCCGATGTCCGCGGGCGACTGGATGAGCGGGTCAAGGAGTACATCCGGCAGCGGATGGCCATAGAGGCGGAGATCGCCGAGGTGCCCGACTCGCTGAGTCGTCAGGTCCTGGAGATGCGGTACCTGACCGGCTGGAGCATTGAGCGGATCGCGGAGGAGCTGGACGTCAGCCCCAGGTGGGTGCAGGGCATCATGAGCCAGGCCGAGGCAAAAGTAAACAGCCGTCATTCCTGACGGCTGTTTGGTTTAGCTACTCCTTGGTTTGTCGGGTGGAATTAGCTCCTCGCTTTGTCGCCATATAGGACCGCATAAGCCAACAAGGCGAGGGTGTAGGGTGGTATGTCGTTGTGGTTGGCAGGCACATCAGACTCCCAGTTTTGTACGGTCCGCTTCGGGATGCCGTAGGCGTCCCCGAATCGCTGCTGGGACAGCCCCGTTTTCGCCCGGATCGCCTTCACGCCGCCGGCCTTGAGGGCCGCGAGCTCCGGGTCGCTGGTGGGATCGTTCCAAAGGGTCAGGAAATCAGTGTAGGTCATGGGCGGTGCCCTCCTCATCAAAATCATGCCAGTGCTCCGGCGGCTCGGTGATCAGCAGTGACGTGTACTTGCCGGGGGTAACGCCGTACAGATAATCGTACCCATCCTGATAGGGCGTGTCCTGGATCATGATCAGCGCGTCCGGGTCGGCATCCTTGAGCACCTCCAGCAGATCGCGGACGGTGAAACCGTCCTCAGATACGGGCATTACATATGTGCCGTCCTTTTGCCGGGTGATGGATCCGTTCATAAGTCAATCCTCCTTCTTTTGTCCTCCTTGTGCTGGTATTATACTCGATGCATGGGGCGCCCGTCAAGCGTCGAGCGCCCCGGGGCGGGCCGTCATCCTCTTGTGCGGCCCTCGATCAGGCGGACGATCACCCGCCGCAGGTCCTCCAGGGTGCCGCCGTGCTGGGCCAGCAGGTCCAGCACTTCCAGCAGCGCCCGAAGCAGGGTCCGGTCTTCTTCGCTCATGTTCTCGCCTCCTCTCCCATAGCCTCGCACTCGTCGAAGTGCGGGCAGCTTGCGCAGCCCACGGGGTGCATGGCGTCTAGGGCGATCTCCAGGTCAGAGCAGCCCTGGTAGGTCTCATAGTCCGGGTTGATGGCCCGGGCGAAGGCCTCGAACAGCTCATCTGTCAGGGTGCCGTCGTAGCGGTACGCGATCCGCTCCGGAGTGGCGATGCTTGACAGCTCGCCATCGTGCATTACCAGGCGATAATCGCCGGTCTTGTCTTCGTAGGGTCGGCACCAGCTCAGGTCCTCGGTGCTGTGGTCGATCATGTAGTCGCGGTATGTCATTGTCTTTTCCTTTCTCGCCTGCCATCATCAGCGCCGGGAGGCGATCCCCGGCGGACGGCCCGAAGGCCGTTTCGGCTCACTTGGTGACATAGACTCTCTTGTAGATCGCCGGGCCGCCCACATCGCGCCGGGCCAGGAAGGTGATGATGTGGTAGCCGGTCGCGTAGTCGGTTTCAGTCTTGCTGGGCAGGTTCCACAGCGGGGAGCGGTGGATGTACTTCCAAGTCATCACGCTGGCGTAGTCTTCGGCCATCTCTTCCTGGTTGAGCTGGTTTTCGCTGGTGTAGCTGTCCTCGTCCCATACTCCGCCGCGCTTGGTGTAGCTGTGCATCTCAATGATCTTCATGGTGTTTTCCTTTCTCCCCGTATGGCCGATAGGGCAGCCGTGATTGTGGTGGTGTTCAGCGCCGGGCGGGATCAGATGCAGTCGTTGCCGTCCTCGACGTAGTCCTGGACGTAGGCGTGGATCGTGGCGCAGTTCCAGTACGCCTCGACGCCCAGGGCGGACAGCTTGGCGATGCGGTATTTGCTGTCCATCCAGTAGGTCACCATGCAGTCGGCCATGATCGTGGGGACGTAGCGGTCCAGGTCGCAGTAGCACTCGCCGGTGAGCACCTCCACGCTGTAGATGCTGTCACTGCCGTGGTAGCGCTGCAGGGCCAGGGCGGCGGCGTTGCGGAGGTCCTCGGCCTCGACGATGGCCTTGCCATCATCCCGGGCCTGGGCGATCTCGTCGATGTGATCCTTGATGCTGAGAATGTCGCGGGGGCTGCAGGTCTGCTTGGTCTCGGCGGTGATCTTGATGGTGTAGCTCTTCATGGTGTCTTCCTTTCTGCCCCTCTCGGCTGGGGCCGCCGGTGTTGTTTGGCACCGATTCGGTGCTGCTGTTGATGGCATGAATTATAAGGCACCGAATCGGTGCTGTCAACCCCTTTGTCCGTTAACTGTTTGTAAACTCCTTGACTTGCACTCCTCCGGCCCGGACAATGTTGTCGATGGTTACATGGGTAACTTTTCGAGGTAACCTCATCGCGATTGCCCGCAGCCCCTCCCCGGGGTGGGCGCTGGTCCGCTGCCGGTGATCTGCTGCCGGTGATCTGCTCCCGGTGATCTGCTGCCGGCCTGATCTGCTGCTATGGGCATCAGTTTGGGCATCAAATGCCCGAAAAGCCCGATGATTACGGGCTTCTCCCTTTGATACCCTATCAAACGGCTATGTTGTACTGTTCTTGATAGGAGTTACTCACTCAGAAGTGCTTCCGGAGGAAGCACTTCTTCGTTGTCTCTCTGGTTGATTTTTCGTTCAGGGGAGAGGGGTATATCTCTTGTACCCTGGTTGGATATGCCATGAGAGAAAGGGGGTGGGGGTAGGGAAGGATCCGGGACTCCGATCGGCCGCGACCCTATATGTCATATACTGACCCCGAAGGCAGAAGAACCCACCCAGGTAAAAAGCCGATTTGGGACTCCAAATCGCTTTTTTCGTTGGGATTTTCCAAAGCTGAATCCCTCTGGGATTTTCCGAAATTGATTCCCTCTGGGATTTTCCGAAGATGAATCCCTCGGCGGTTTTACGCCGCTCCGAGTTACATGCCCCTGCGGGCTTTATGAACCCACCCAGGAGGTGTTGACATGGTAAAAAAGCTAAGTGCGAAGATGCGCTCTGCCGCGATTGCTCTGGGCAGCGGGCAGGAACCGGCTACTGTGGCCGCGCAGCTTGGCATC